>OLWD01000026.1_pt1 | contig 119519 bp, 78 predicted proteins | sample 1673971 | NCBI WGS metagenome assembly OLWD01 (sample SAMEA103958136, study PRJEB25191) | human gut metagenome | reverse complement strand
CCCCACTGCTGCCTCCCGTAGGAGTCTGGGCCGTATCTCAGTCCCAATGTGGCCGGTCGCCCTCTCAGGCCGGCTACCCGTCGTAGGCTCGGTGGGCCGTTACCCCGCCGACTACCTGATAGGACGCGACCCCATCCCATACCGATAGAATCTTTCCCAGAAGGACATGCATCCAACTGGAGCATCCGGCATTACCACCCGTTTCCAGGAGCTATTCCGGTGTATGGGGCAGGTCGGTCACGCATTACTCACCCGTTCGCCACTCTCACCCAGGAGCAAGCTCCTGGGATCCCGTTCGACTTGCATGTGTTAAGCACGCCGCCAGCGTTCATCCTGAGCCAGAATCGAACCCTCCACAAAAAACCTTTTCATGAAGAGACATCGACATGATGACTCTCGAAATAAGAAAATTGACGATCGCCTTATAAGGAAAGGCGCATCGCACAAAAACCTCACCGTCCTTCAAGGCCTCCCGGCCACTCGCAAGGAGCGGACGATGAACTGGCAATCATTGACTATAAAGAAGTAGTACAAATACGCTCTTGAGTTCTCAAACCACCACCACTCACCCACCTCGCGGACCGGAACCATCCGGACCACTCGCTGAGCGGCAGCAAGAGATAAACTTACAGCACGATCGCGATCCGCGCAACCCGGGCCACATGAACAACGCGTGAACCGTTGGAAATCCAACGTTCCATCGGCGTGTCGAAACTTGACAAACCGAGAGGCAAATACCTACCGACGGCGTCCACAGTGTTTGCCGCCGATGCCAAATTTGCCATCCACGCCCCACGGACCACGACCTTCGGCACGAAGCACACCCAAGTGATGTTTCATGGCGACCAACATGATGTGCGTATCTTCCAAACCGAGGTGACGTTCCGACTTGCTCTCGTCAAGCGCACCCTGGCGTTTGGCGTACGCGTCCAACGTGTTGTTGCCGTATGGGTGCTCATCGTCGGGAATCGACCCCTCATCCCAACGGCGGCTCATCGGCAACGTGTCGATGATCGTGATTTTGCCGGCACGATAGCTTTCCGCATATCCGGCCACGTTCAGCATGAAGAAGCTATGTTCGAATCGTGCGTTGTGCGCCACGTAAGGCTGCTGCTCCAATCGCTGCAGCAATCCGATCTGCGCCGCCGGCCACTCATCGAACAAGCGGAACGAGGAAGCGGCTTCGGCAACGGAACGCGTGCGCACGTCGGTACCGGTCAAGTCGAGAATCAGCGGATTGCCAAGCGCAGCGTTTTCAGCGGGGACGCCGAAAGCCAACCGCGACTGGCCGTAAGCGTCGCCCGCCTCGTAATAGCCTTGCTCGTATTGGTAGCCAGCCGGAGCGTCCGCAGGCCGTGGGGAAATCATGTTCATGTATTCGAATCCGACGTCGATGATGTACACGCGCGCCGGATCCGTGCCCGTGGTTTCGATGTCGATGCCCATGACGTTGTCCACGTCACGACCGGGCAGGTAAGCGTCACGCCAATCGGACTTGCGGTATTCGGACAGGCGGCTGGTCTGCTTTTGATCGACGGCGTTTTCCTGCGTGCCATTCGCCGAACCGGTCGAACCAGAACCGTAATCGAACAATGTGGAACCGCCAGGACTGGTGACGCCACCCAGATTCGCGCGAGACACGGAACGGTCGCTGGCGTGCTTCTGCCTTTTCTCCGCGGCGCGACGGGCCGCACGAGCGTTGACGATGTCTGCGGTGCAATCCTGGATATCATCCAGCACCACTCCCCCGGCAGCTGCGGATGACCCCGATTGCAGCACCGGGACCGTCACCCGCTCACGTCGTTCTTCGGTAATCGTCCACAGTCCCATGGCAACGCCGATTTGGCGCAACACCGCGATTTCGTCGCACAACCGACGGTTCGCATAGGCGAGCGCGCGTGGCAGACGGTACGAGGCGATGAGTCGGTCGAAATCCGTCATGAAAGTGCTGTTGCACTGCGCGATGACAGGTTCGAGCCGGTCGCGAATCGCAAGATCATCTTTCAGCAGGTCGTGCAGCTGCTGCGCGGACGGTCGGGCAGACGGCTGCGATGTCGAGGACGATTCTGACGTAACATTGCCGGCTGACGCGGTACGAAGCGCCGACAGCAAATCGATATGCTGCTGCGCGGCGACGCCGATGCCGTGCCGTAAGTCGAGGGACGCTATCCACTGCCAGTCGATCGGCTGTTCGTCGGCGTCTTTCGGCATCGATGCCGACCATTGCCCGATGTCCTGTTTCGCATCGTCAAGCCAGGGTTGATTCGTCGTCGATTCGCTCATACCTGCACATCGTAGCCGATGTCCACCTTCAATTCGCGGAATTCGCTGGCGAATCCAATCTGTCGATGATTCGTAGCGGCCCGCAAAATACGGGAAGCGTCTCTCAGGCGTTTGCTTGAGAGACGCTTCCACTTGTTCTGACACACGGCTATCCGGCTATTCAGTCATTCGGCTTTTCGCTTTTCGTCCGCGCGAAACCATGACCGTAATCCGCGCGATTTGAGGCTACTATTCGGTTACAGTTCGAAGCCGAGTTCGGCCGCCGCTTCGGTCGGTACCGGATCCTCGCACCAGAAATCCTCAAGGTTCTCATTGGTGGTCAGGCTTCGGATTTCGGCCTGGTCGATGTACAGTTCACCGCTCAAATGGTCGGTTTCATGCTGGAAGATGCGGGCCGGCCAGCCGTGCAGATGTTCCTCATGCTTGTTGCCGTCCTCATCCTGCCAACGGGCGGTGATGTCAAGCCAACGCTTGCGTACGGCCTGGTAACCGTCGAAGCTCAGGCAGCCTTCGTAGAAGCTGCGGGTTTCGGTGCCGATCGGCTCGTAGCTGGGGTTGATGATGGCGTGGAAGGGGAATTCCGCGGCTTCGCGCGGATCGCCATCGTCGCCTTCGCATACGTGGTCTTCGACGACGGCCAAAGCCAGACCGAGACCGACCTGGGTGGCTGCGAGGCCCACGCCCGGCGCTTCCAGCATGGTGGTGCGCATGGTGTCGATGAGCTTGTCAAGCGTTTTGCGGCTCAACTGGCCGTCGTAGGCGATGGTCTGCTGGCGTAATACCGGTTCGCCGGCCTGCACGATCGGCATGATTTTCTCTTTGCCGCCGGTTTTGATGAGCTTTTCGACCTCGCGGTTGAGTTCGAGGTCCACTTTCGAGTTGTGTCCGAACATGGGGCATATCTCCTTGCGGGCTCTTACAGGGTGAGTTCGTCGGCGACGATCTTGGCGAGGCGATCGCACACTTCGTCTGCCTGCTGCTGGGTTTCGGCTTCGGCCATGACGCGCACGAGCGGCTCGGTGCCGGACGGACGCAGCAGCACGCGGCCGGTGTCGCCCAGCAGCTTCTCTTCGCGTTCCACCGCGGCCTGCACCTTGGCGTTGGTCTTGGCGGCCATCTTGTCCACGTTCGGCACGTTGATGAGCGTCTGCGGCAGCTGCGGGAAGTCGGCGGCCAGTTCCTTCAGGCTCTTACCGGATTTGACGACCTCGTTGCACAGGGTGAGCGCGGTCAGGGTGCCGTCGCCGGTGGTGGCGAATTCACGGTTGATCACGTGGCCGGACTGCTCGCCGCCGAGCGAATAATCGCCTCGCAGCATCTCTTCAAGCACGTAACGGTCGCCCACGTTGGTCTGCACGGTCTTGATGCCCATGGAACGCAGGGCCAACTTCAGACCGAGGTTGCTCATCACCGTCACGACGAGGGTGTCATGGTTGAGCTTGCCCGCGTTCTTCTTGGCGCGTGCCAGAATGCCCATGATCTGATCGCCGTTGACCATGTTGCCATCCTCATCCACGGCAAGGCAACGGTCGGCGTCACCATCGAAGGCAACGCCCATGACGGCGCCGGAGGCCTTGACCATGGCCTGCAGCTGCTCAGGATGGGTGGAGCCGGCGTTCTTGTTGATGTTGTAGCCGTCCGGCGACGCGTTGATGACGGTCACGTCGGCGCCGGCGCGGCGCAAGGCTTCCGGAGCGACCACGGACGTGGCGCCGTTCGCGCAATCGGCCACGATCTTCAGGCCCTTCAGCGGCGTCGGCTGCGACTTGTCCGGACCGACCGGCGCGATGGCGGAAACCAGATGGTCGATGTACAGGTTGGTTGCGGTGGCGGTGTCATGGCTGACACGACCCACGCCGGCGCCGGTAGGACGATCCCAATCCTGGCCGAGCACCGCTTCGATCTCGTCTTCCTTGGTGTCGGGCAGCTTGAAGCCGCCGCGGGCGAAGAACTTGATGCCGTTGTCGGGCATCGGATTGTGGGATGCGGAGATCACCGCGCCCATTTCCACGTTGAGCACGGACGTCAGGTATGCGACGCCCGGCGTCGGGATGATGCCGGCGTCGATCACGTCGAAGCCGCCGGCGGACATGCCAGCGGACAGTGCGGCGGCGAGGAAATCGCCGGAAACTCGTGTATCACGACCGACCAGCGCACGGCGACGGCTTTCGAATTCGCTCCGCTCGTCATCACCCAGCACGCGCACCGCGGCGTCACCCAAATCGAGCGCCAGCTGTGCCGTCAAATCCCTATTCGCCAATCCTCGAACGCCGTCGGTTCCGAACATACGTGGCATGAGTCTCAAATCCTCGCTATCTGCAAACGATATTTCCATGACCTATCGTACTCAATCGTGCCGCCGAAACCAGCAGGTGACGACGCAATCGCATAACACTTCACAATTCAAAGCATTTCACGGCGCGCAATGCCCTTTTCGTGTCGCACGACTTTGATTTCAAGGCGGAAAATCAAGTCGTGCGACAACACTTGATAAAGAAATACCCCCTAACTATCATTTTCCGTTGAAAATCAGCGAAAAATAAGAGTTAGAGGTTATGAAAGCCAGCACGCTTGTCGCACAACTTTGAAAAATGCCTCCAAAATCAAATTCGTGCGACAGCCTTCGACGCAAAATGCCCCCTAATCCTTATTTTCAAGCGAAAACCGAGGATTAGGGGGCATAAATGCCGATATACCCGTCGCATGACTTTGAAAATCGCACCCAAAATCAAAGTCGTGCGACGACATGACGGCTCTTAAGCGGGAACGTTCCTGTCGCCCCTGCTATCAGAGCGCGGCGTTGAAGTCGCGCACTTTCAGCGTGCGGTGAGAAGCCTCGACGTTGCCACGCACAATGCGCTGCAAGGCGTTGTCCGCATCCTTATGGGAGGCGAGCCAGGCGTCACCCAGCTCCACGAGCTTCGCCGGATCGGCATAGCCCGGATACAGGCCTTCGAGCAGCGCTTCAGCCATGTGGAAGGTCTTGTGCTCCCAAATCCAGTCGGCGACCTCGAAATACTTCTCGGCGTACGGTTCGGCCAAATCGGCGCGCGGGGTGGCCGCAAAGCCACCGGCCACAGCCTCGAGCTGCATGTTGGTCAGCTCGTCGTTGTGCAGGGCCTCGTTCCAAGCCCATGCCTTCGCTTCAGCGGTACCGGCCACGGCGCGTGCGCCATAGGCGAACTCACGGTTCTCAGTGGTTTCGCGCTTAGCCAGTTCGGCGTCGATTCCCGCCTGGTCGATCGCGTTGACGGTGCTCAGCGCGTTGATGATGGTCCAGCGGAAGTTGTTGTCGATTTCCAGACCGTCGAATGCCACGGAACCGTCGAGCAGGCCCTTCGCGTTGGCAACGAACGCCTCGTCGCCCGGCTCGCCGTAGCCCAGGTAGGCGGTGACGAGCTGGAACTGTTCGTCGGAGCCGGCCTTGGCCTGACCCGCCAGCTTGAACAGTTCGGCGGCCACATGCTTCACGATCTCGGCACGCTCTGCCGGAGCGGTGTAATGCCATGCGGTGGTGCTGACCTGTGCCAGCGCGTAACGGAAGGTGGTGGACTCGTGTTCGGTGGCGAGCGCGGCCAGCGAGGTGTCGATGAACTGGCGTGCCGGCAGTTCGCCGTCGCGGGTCATGTCCCACAGGGCGAGCCAGAGCACGGAACGGGCGAGCGCATCGTCGAAGCGGTACAGGTTGCTTGTCGCGAATGCGAGGCTCTTGTCGTCGAAACGCAGCTTCGTGTAGGTCAAGTCGTCGTCGTTCACCAGGATCAGCGACGGACGTGCCTTGCCGGCGGCAGCATCGACGACCGTCAGTTCGCCGTCGACGTCCAGTTCGAAACGGTCGGTGCGCACGATCTTGCCGGTTTCCGGATCCTCGTTGTAGAAGCCGACGGCGAGACGGTGGGCGCGCAGCACGGGATGCTCGGCCGGAGCGGTCTGGCGCAGGGCGAGACGCTTGATGGTGCCGTCCTCGTTCTCTTCGACTTCGGTGGCGATGGTGTTGATGCCGGATTCCTCAAGCCACTGGGCGCTCCACGCCTTCAGGTCGCGGCCGGAAGTGAGTTCCAGTTCGGCGAGCAGGTCGGCGAGGGTGGCGTTGGAGTAGGCGTGCTTGTTGAGGTAGTTGTTGATGCCTTTGAAGAACTTCTCACGGCCCACGTAGTACACGAGCTGCTTCAGCACGGAGGCGCCCTTGGCGTAGGTGATGCCGTCGAAGTTGACGTAGGTGTCGTTGAGGTCGTTGATCGGGGCGACGATCGGGTGGGTGGTGCTCAGCTGGTCCTGACGCAGCGCCCAGCTCTTTTCGCCGGAGCTGAAGGTTGCCCAGGCGTCCTTCCATTCGGTGGCTTCGGCGGTGGCGAGGGTGGACGTGAACTCGGCGAAGGATTCGTTGAGCCACAGGTCGTTCCACCACTTCATGGTCACGTAGTCGCCGAACCACATGTGGGCGAGCTCGTGCAGCACGGTGACCGCACGGCGTTCCGCGTAGGCGTCGGTGACCTTGGATTCGAACACGTACTGGTCGCGGATGGTGACCATGCCGATGTTCTCCATGGCGCCGGCGTTGTACTCCGGCACGTAGATTTGGTCGAACTTGGCGTACGGGTACGGCACGCCCCAGGTCTTGGCGTAGAAGGCGAAGCCTTTCTTGGTGATGTCGAACAGGTAGTCGACGTCCTTGCTGAAGGCCTTGGCGAGCGCCTGGCGGCAGTACATGGCCATCGGCACGGTGCGGCCGTCCTCATTGGCGTATTCGGTGTGCCATTCGGCGTACGGTCCGGCGCAGATGGCGGTGAGGTAGGAGCTCATGGTCGGGGTCGGTTCGAACACCCACAGCTTGGTGGTTTCGGCGGCGTGATCGCCGAGCGTGCCTTCCTCGGTGACGGTTTCGTTGTCGATCACGGAGGAGGTGGGCATGTTGGACGTGACGATCCAGGATTTGGCTGCGAGCACGGAGAAGTCGAACACGGCCTTCAGGTCGGGCTGGTCGAACACGGCGTAGACGCGACGGGCGTCCGGCACTTCGAACTGGGTGTACAGGTAGACGTTGCCGTCGGACGGGTCGACGCTGCGGTGCAGGCCTTCGCCGGTGTTGGAGTACTGGCACATCGCCTTGACGGTGACCTCGTTGTGCTCCTTGAGGCCCTTCAGCTCAATGCGGCTGTCCGCGTATGCTTCGGCCGGGTCGAGGGTTTCGCCGTTGAGGGTGATCTCACTGACTTCGTTGGCGATGAGGTCAAGGAAGCTTGACTCCCCCGGCTTCGCGTCGAAGGTGAGGGTGGTTTCGGAGCCGAAATCCTTGGCTCCGCGGGTCAGGTCAAGCTTGACCGTGTAATGGATTGGCGCGGCGATGATGCTTTTGCGTTCTTCCGCTTCGATTCGGGTGAGGTTTGCTCCTGGCATGTCACTCCTTCTTTCTGGTAACAGAAGGCGGCGCGATCAGTTGTGCCGATCACGTCGCCTTGATTCAATTTATGGTAAATTTACGGCTTATTTCGCGGCGTTCAGTCCCATCGCGTCATCCACGTCCTGCGCGATGTCGGCGACGACGGGGACGATCATCGGCTTGCGGTGCAGCTGTCGTGCCACCCAGCCGCCGAGCGTGCGTCGCATGATCTGCTGCAGCTTGTAGGTGTCGCGCGTGCCCTGCATCATCGCGTCCTGCAGCTGCTCGACGATCTGGTGACGGACCTTGTCGAACTCGCTTTCGTCTTCCGCGACCGCGTTGAGGTAGATCTTCGGACCGGTGATGACATCCGCGGTCTCGGTGTCGACGACCACGAAGCTGGACACGAAGCCTTCGGTGCCGAGGATGCGGCGCTTCTCGAGTTCTTCGTCGGTCAGTTCGCCGACGGAATCGCCATCGACGTAGACGTAGCCGCACGGCACGGAGCCGACGACCGCGGCCTGGCCGTGGTACAGGTCGACGACGTCGCCGTCTTCGGCCAGCACGACGTTCTGCGGATCGACGCCGGTCTTGACGGCGATCATGCCGTTGGCCACCAAGTGGCGGTTTTCGCCATGGATAGGCATGGCGCACTTCGGCTTGACGATGTTGTACATGTACAGCAGTTCGCCTTCGTTGCAGTGGCCGGAGACGTGCACGGCGGCGTTGTCTCGGTTGACCACGCGGGCTCCGAGCTGCACGAGCTTGTTGATGACCTTGTAGACGCCATGCTCGTTGCCTGGGATCAGGGAGCTGGCGAGGATCACCGTGTCGAACTCGTTGATGGTGATGTCACGATGGTTGCCGTCGGCGATGCGGCCGAGCGCGGCCATCGGCTCACCTTGGGAGCCGGTGCACATGTAGACGAGCTTGTCGTCCTGCACGTCATGGGCCTGCTTCAGGTCGATGACAGTGTCCTCGGGCAGACGCAGGTAGCCCAGATCGGCGGCGATGGACATGTTGCGGACCATGGAACGTCCGACGAACACGACCTTGCGGCCGTACTTGTGGGCCGCGTCGACGACCTGCTGCACGCGGTGCACGTGGCTGGAGAAGCTGGCCACGATGATCTTGCGAGTGGCCTGTGCGAACGCCTGGTCGAGCGCCGGACCGATGGAGGTCTCCGGCTTGACGAAGCCCGGGACCTCGGCGTTGGTGGAGTCCATCATCAGGAGGTCCACGCCCTTTTCGCCGAGCTTGCCGAATTCCACCAGATCGGTGATGCGGTGGTCGAGCGGCAGCTGGTCGAGCTTGATGTCGCCGGTGTCGATGAGAGAGCCGGCGGGGGTCTGCACGAACACGGCGAGCGCGTCCGGAATGGAGTGCGTGACGTTCACGAATTCCAGGTTGAACGGGCCGACCTTGAGCTTGTCGCGTCCCTTGACCTCGACGAGCGTCGGGTTGATGCGGTGTTCCTTGCACTTGGCCTCAACGAAGGCGAGGGTGAGCTTGGAGCCGATCAGCGGAATGTCCGGGCGGAGCTTGAGCAGGTACGGCACGCCACCGATGTGGTCTTCGTGGCCGTGGGTGAGCACGAGCGCCTCGACCTTGTCGAGACGGTCCTTGATGTAGTGGAAGTCAGGCAGGATGAGGTCCACGCCCGGCTGCTCCTCTTCCGGGAAGAGCACGCCGCAGTCGATGAGCAGGATATGTCCATTGTATTCGACCACGTTCATGTTGCGGCCGATCTCACCCAGACCGCCGAGCGGCACGATGCGCATGGAGCCCTTGCGGTACTTCGGCGGGGCGATCAGCACCTCGTCCTGCTGCGGCGCGGTGGATTGCGGCGCGGAATGCGACGGGCGACGGTTCGAACCGTTGCCGCCACGGGATCCACGGGAGCCGCCGTTGCGCGAGCCACCGTTGCCACGGCTGCGGGTGGAGGACTTGGCCTTCTTGGTGGCGGTCTTCTCGGACTTCGCGGCCTTGGTGGTCTTGGATGCCTTGACTGCGGTTTCAGTGCGCTTGGTAGCCTTGCTGCCGCGCTTGTGTGTTGTTGTCTTTGTGGTTTCTTCTGTAGCCATTTCCTAGTTGGATTTCTATTACTAATTGTCTCCGCCTATGCGGAAACGAGGAATTTGGGTGCCTGCCGGCGTTCATGCGCGACAGGCCAGTCGCATCATGCGATTCGGTTCACAGCAGTCCCGCGGCGCGCATGCCCTTTTCCGCGCGCACGAGTTCCGCTTCGCCCGGACCGACGTTCGGCAGGCGCATTTCGGTGGAGTCGAGGATTCCACGCACCTTCAGCGAGGCCTTGGCCATCACGGCCTGGAAGCCATTGCCGTTCATCGCTTCGACGAGCGGCGCCAGCTGCACGGAGATGCGCTGCGCTTCGTGGATATCGCCACGATCGAACGCGTTGGCGAGGTCACGCATCGGACCGGCGGCCGCGTGTGCGATCACAGAGATGATGCCGACGGCGCCGACGGACAGGAACGGCAGGAACAGGCCGTCATCGCCCGAATACCAGGTCAGACCGGTCTCCATACGCTTGCGCACCGCGCCGGCGATGTCGCCGGTGGCGTCCTTGACGGCCTTGACGTGGTCGAGCTCGGCCATACGACGGTAGGTTTCCAGCTGGATGTGCAGTCCGGTACGGCCCGGCACATCGTAGACAATGATCGGCTTGTCCGCGGAATCGTTGACCGCCTTGTAGTGGCGGAACACGCCCTCCTGCGACGGACGAGAGTAATACGGGGCGACCACGAGCACCGCGTCGGCGCCCGCCTCCTGGGTCTGCTCCACCATGCGCACGGTGTGCGCGGTGTCATTGGAACCGGCGCCGGAAATGACCGGCACGTCCACGACTTCCTTGACGGCCTGAACCAGCTCGACCTTCTCCTCCATATGGGTGGTCGGCGATTCGCCGGTGGTGCCGTTGACCACAAGACCGTCGGCACCATCCGCCACGAGCTGCCTCGCCAGCTGTTGCGCGGCTTCGAAATCTACGGCTCCGTCGGCCTTCATGGGGGTGACCATGGCCGGAAGGATACGTCCGAAGGGAGCAGGATCGAGCAGATGCATTGTACCGTCGTCAGTCTTAGGGCTTGTCATACGGCTAACGGTACTTCCCTCTGCGGACGCTTTCGATTTCATGAGACGCGAAAAATCACATTTTGGAAGGCCTGCCGACGACGACCGCGACGACGCACTGCAGGAAAGCGACGAACGTGAACACCATCAGCGGCACATGATGGCCGCCGGTGGTCTGGACCAGCACGCCGAACATAAGCGGGCCGAGCGAGGCGATCAGATAGCCGAACGACTGCGCGACGCCCGACAGCACCACGGTTTCGGCGCTGTCATGCCCGCGCAGCGCGATCAATGCGAGCGCCACCACCAGGGACGCGCCTTGCGCGCAGCCGCCGACGAACGCCCATACCGGCATGAGATGCGGCAGCAGCAGCATGCCGAGGCCGGCGATCAGCATGGGAGCGCTGGCGGTGAGCGCCGCGCAGACCTGGTTGCCGCGCACGTTCATGAGTTTCGGAATGAGCAGGCCGGAGAAAATGCCGATGCCTTGGAAGATGAACAGATGCACGCCAGCGGTGGAGGCATCGTAGCCGATGGACGCCGAGATGGACGGCATCCAATTGGACATGGTGTAGAAAGCGGATGATTGCAACCCCATGAAGGCCGTCACGTACCACGTCATCGGACGGCGCAGCACGCGGGTGAACACGCCATGCGACGATTGCGTGGAACATGCCGGTCGCTGTGCGGAATGCGGGTTTTGTGCGTTGGCCGTCGAGCTGCAATCGCCAATATCATCGATATCGCCAGTATCGCTGGTTTCGATGGTGCCGCCGGCGGAAGCGATAACGACTTTGCGATTGTGCAGGATACGCAACGCCCACAGCGCGGCGACAACCAGCGGAGGCACACTCCAGAAGGCGAGTGACGCACGCCAACCGCCCCACATCTGCGCAAGCGGCGCGGACAGCAAACCTGCGGTGGCGCTGCCGGCGGTGATGCAGCCGGAATAGACGCCGGTCGCCATCGCGACATGGCCGGCGTAGTCACGTTTCGCGATTACCGGAACCAGAACGTTGCCGACGGCGATGGCGGAAGCGAACACCACCGTGCCCAGCCAGATGCCAACGCCGCCGCCGAACGAGCGGATGGCGTCGCCCGCCGCGATGCACAGCAGGGCCAGCAGAATCGACATGTCGATGCCGATGCGGCGTGCAAGGAACGTGACCAGCGGGCTGACCGCGGCGAAGGCGATCAGCGGAATCGCCGTCAATACGCCCTGCACGCCCTCACCCCACGCAAGGTCGGTTCCCATTTGGGCGAGGACCGGCCCGACGGCGGCGATGGCGGGCCGCAGATTCAGCGATACGAGGAAAATCAAAGCCACCCACAATCCGGTGGAGGACCGGTCGTACGCCAGCATGTTTCGTTTTGAATTCATTCCGTTCCCATTCCCGCTTCCACTTCCGTTTACCGCCGTTCCAACGGGACATGCCGCGCCTAGATTTTCCCTATCAATCTTCAAGCTCATTGAGCGCATCGAAGCAATCGTTGATGCCTTCGATACGCGCGTGCACCTCGTCTTCGGTATCGACGAGGCATTTTCCGACTTCGTCCACCATCAGGGCGATCAGGGCGAACGCCGCGGTGAAGCTCGTCAGCACGTGGGAGTTCAGCACCACTTTGAAGAAGGCGACGTTACGGCCGATGACGGCGTTGCGCGCCGAAATGTCGCCAATCACCACCACGGTCAGGCCGCGCTCAAGCATCACGTCGATGAGCCGTGAGAAGAAGGGAAGACGCCGGCCCACGCCGATGATGACGATTACGTCGCCTGCCGCATAATCAACCAGATCTTCGGCTATGGACTGGCCTGGATTCGGCAGAATATCAACGTTTCCGCGTAGCCGCATCAGCTGTTCGCGCATGTGCAGCGCCACGGGATAGCTGCTGCGGTACCCGACCACCGCCACATGCGGGGCCGTGGCCATGGCTTGGCATGCGGATGACAGTTGCGCGCGGTCGATGCCTTCAAACGTGCGTTTCAGGCTTTCCTCGTCACGGCGCAGATGGTCGGCGACCAAATCGTCGCACTGGGTGTGCCGTGAAAACTCCGGAGAGCCAGGACGATGGACGCGACGCACGTCACGTCTGAATTCGCCCGCGTTCGCATAGCCGAGCTTGCGGTACAGGCGGCTGAGCGTCGGCTGCGAGATGCCGCTCAACTGCGACAATTCCACGGAATTGCAGACCAGCACGTCGGTCAGATGACCCAGAATGAACTGCGCGGCCTCACGTTCCGTCGCAGTCAGCGAATCGAAGGATTCCCGGATGCGCGCCACCAAGCCGAGGTCCGCGGCAGCATTGCCTTCCTCGTCCATGGCGTCCTTCGAAGCCCCCATATTGTCTGAAAGCATAATTCCAGAAGTCACGCTCATCGCCCTTCCCTGCAGTACATTCTCACGCGGCGCATCCGCTCTCCTGACGATGCTACCCCTTGCTTTCCGGGTTTCACCAGGTTTGGCCGCCGACAACTGTCACGACGAATGAAGAATTTCAGATGCCGTAAGCACTGAAATGCATCCATCACAGGCAGTGGCGGCGCCTCTTGGCAACGCGACCCACCATCAGGAAATGACCGACCATGGCAAAAACAGCTTACCCCACACAATCAACATCGCATATCGGGCGGATTCGGCATAGAAGAAACGGTGCCAAACCAGCGAAATGGGCGACTAACGCGGCAACAAAATCCCCGACTGCTGCGAACACTGTTGAACGCGGCATCGCGTAGTCTTGAAGCAGGAAGGGCGTCGAGCCCAACCAAAGTCATCACGCGAGGAGGCGCATGGCATGGATGGAACAGGCGTGGATGGTCACGGCCATGATTACGGGCGCGATTTTGAACAGGGATACGGGAACGACTTCGGCAACGATTTCGAGCACGACCGTCCGCGTGCGGATTTGGCCATCCACGGCACCATACTGACGCATGGCGTCGAAACATACGGTACCGTCGTCGTACGGGACGGGCGTATCGCATCGGTCGCGTCTGATTCGAACGGTCCCGGCGCGAACGGACGGGCGCCTATCGACGCGGTCGAAACCATCCAGCTGCGTAACGACGAAATACTGATTCCCGGCATCGTCGACACTCACGTGCATATCAACGAGCCGGGCCGCACCGCATGGGAGGGTTTCGCATGCGCCACCCGGGCGGCCGCGGCCGGAGGCGTGACCACCATATTGGACATGCCGCTCAATTCCGTTCCGCCGACGCTCACCGTCGAGGCGTTGCGCAGCAAACGGTCATGCGCATTGCATGAATCGTATGTGCAGGTTGGCTTCTGGGGCGGTGTGGACGCGTCGAATCTGGGGCGGCTTCGGGAATTATGGGATGCGGGGGTGTTCGGTTTCAAATGCTTCCTCTCCCCCAGCGGCGTTGACGAATACGGTTCGCTGTCGTATGAGGAACTGGAACGCGCGATGCGCGAAATCGCTTCGTTCGGCGGGCTGCTTGTCTGCCATGCGGAGGATCCGGACGATTTGATGCGGTATGACGGGCACGTGGATGCGTCCTATCGCAGTTTCGAGGCGTCACACCCGGCCGAATGCGAGGCGAACGCGGTGCGCAAGATCGTACGGCTGGTGGCACGCACCGGCTGCCGCACGCATATTCTGCACGTGTCCAGCGGTCTGAGCGTGGACGTGCTGCGGCGGGCGAAGGCCGAAGGATGCCGGTCAGCGCGGAGACCTGTCCGCATTACCTCACGTTGGATTGCGACCATATTCCCGACAACGCCACCGCGTTCAAATGCTGTCCGCCGATTCGTGATCTGCATGAGCAGGACGCGCTATGGGCGGGGCTTGCCGACGGCACGTTGGATGGTGTCGTCACCGATCATTCCCCGGCCAGCGCGGATATGAAAGCCGGCACGCTCGCCACCGCGTGGGGTGGCGTTTCCAGTCTGCAGGTCGGATTCCGCGCGGTGTTGACGGGTGCGATGCGGCGCGGCTTGAGTTTGGCCGACGTCGTGCGGTGGATGTCGTGCAACACCGCACGGCTTGTGGGACTTGACGATCGTGGCGATATAACGCCGGTATTGCGGGCCGATTTGGCGATTATTCGCCCGTACGAACGGTTTGTTGTGGATGCTACCGCTTTGGAAAGCCGCAATCCGATCTGCGCCTGCGATGGCATGACGCTTAACGGCGTCGTCACGCGCACGTTTGTAGCGGGGCGGGACGCGCTCTCCGGAGTGCGGGAGGGGAATCTTATCGTTCGTCCGTGAATCGGAATCCATAAATCAACCATTCAACAAAAATCCCCAACCCGCCGACGGCCGGATGTCATTCGATGTCGGCAGATTGGGGACGGACGAGAATCAGGTCTCAGCCCAGGTAGGCGGCCGGGTTCTGGGCGAACTTGTCGGCGCAACCGGGGTTGCAGAAGTAGTAGGTGACGCCGCCGTATTCGCGGGTTGCGGCCGCGGTGGCCGGATCGACGCTCATGCCGCAAACCGGGTCCTTCGCAACGTTCGCCGCGGAATCGCCCATATTCGAAGCCATGCCGTGGCCGTCATGACCGCCGCAACAGTGTCCGGCGCCCATCGCGCCCATGTTCTCGGCTTCCTTCTTGGCCTTGTGATCGCTGAACAGTCCCATGATCGTTCCTTTCCGACTGTGCTGGTTGCCATTATTTTTGCTCGGATCGGGCTTGCGTACCCGATACGTCTTGTTTTTCGCCGCCTCCGCGTCCGGATCGAACAGGCGCAGCCGGCTTGCATTCGTCACCACGCACAACGACGAGAACGCCATCGCGGCGCCGGCGATCATCGGATTCAGCAGCGTTCCGGTGAACGGATACAGCACGCCGGCCGCGATCGCGATGCCGATGCTGTTGTAGCCGAGTGCGAAGCCGAGGTTCTGCGCGATGTTGCGCATGGCGGCATGCGTCAGGTCGAGCGCGTGCACGAGCCCCATGAGCGATCCGCCCATCAGTGTCACATCCGCGGATTGGACGGCCACGTCGGTGCCGGTGCCGATGGCGAATCCGACGTTGGCTCGGGCGAGGGCGGGCGCGTCGTTGATGCCGTCGCCGACCATCGCCACCGTATAGCCTTGCGATTGGAGTTTTGCGATTTCGTCGGCCTTGCGTTCCGGCCGCACGCCGGCGATCACATGACGTTCGTCGATACCGACCTGGCTTGCGATGGCGCGTGCGGTGGTCGGATTGTCTCCCGTGAGCATGACGGCTTCGACGCCACGTTTGCGGAGCAGTTCGATGGCTTGGCGCGAGTCGGCTTTCGGCACGTCGGCGACGGCGACGATGCCGGCAAGATGGCCGTCGATGGCCGCTAGGATCGGCGTTTTGCCTTGCTGCGACAGGAGTTCCATGTCGGCGATGATGGCGTCGAGGTTCGTATCGTGGATGGTCTCGGAGGCAATTTCGGAGGTATCGGACGTAACGTCGGGCATGTCGACGTCAAGGTCGTCGATCAGGTCGGTGTTGCCGACGGCGACGGTGTGCGGCAGACCGCGGAAGGTGACACGCGCGGTGACGCCACGGCCGGCAATCGCCTGAAAATCGGTGGTTTGCGCGAGTTCCGCAACGTCCGCGACGCCGGCTTTTTCCGCAGCTGCGGCAACGATCGCAGCAGCGAGCGGGTGTTCGGAATCGCGTTCGGCGGCGGCGACAATCGTCAGCAAATCATCAGGACGCCGATGCCGCACGCCCAACGGCAGCACATCGGTAAGGGTGGGTTTGCCGGCGGTGATCGTGCCGGTCTTATCCAATACGACGGCATTGACTTTGCCGCATGTTTCCAACGCTTCGGCGGAACGGACCAGCACCCCCATGCGAGCCGCGCGGCCAGTCGAGACCGTCACCGACAGGGGCGTCGCCAGTCCGAGCGCGCACGGGCAGGCGATCAGCAGCACCGACACCGCGGCGACCAGCGCGTGCGTGACACGCGGTTCGGGGCCGAACGCGAACCACAGCGCGCACGACCATACGGCGACGAGCACCACGGCCGGCACGAAAACGCCGGAGATACGGTCCGCCAATCGTTGCACGGGGGCTTTCGAGCTTTGTGCGGCGGCCACCATGTCGATGATCTGCGCGAGCATGGTGTCCTTGCCGACTTTCGTGGCGCGGTAGCGCAGCGAGCCACCACCGTTGATGGTGGCGCCCGTCACTTCGCTGCCTTCGGTTTTGGCGACCGGCATGGCTTCGCCGGTGATCATCGATTCGTCCACGGTGGAGGTGCCGGATATGACGATGCCGTCGACCGGCAGCTGCTCGCCGGGACGGATGGCGATGATGTCGCCGACGCGCACGTCATCGATGGCGATGCTGGTTTCCTTGCCGTCTCGCACCACGCGGGCGGTTTTCGGTTGCAGACCCGCCAATGCGCGCATGGCTTCACCGGTGCCTTTGCGGGCGCGCGCTTCGAGCAGCTGGCCGACAAGCATAAGCGTGACGACCACACCGACCGCTTCGAAATACGGTTCGCGCGCGTTCTCGGGCAGGACGTTCGGTGTGAAGGTGACCACGCAGGAGTAGGCGAATGCGGCCAGCGCACCAAGGCTGACGAGCGCGTTCATCTCCGGCGAACGGTGGGCGATCGCGGCGAAACCGCTGCGGAAAATCGGCAATGCCGCATAGCCGACGATTGGCAGCATCAGCAGGAACTGCAGCCAGTTCGGCATCGGATACAGCATGAGCATGGTGGAGCCGAATACCGGAATCGTGCAGACGGCCGCCACGATAAGACGGGTGATGAGGGCGCGAATTTCCGATTCCGATCCGCGCGATTTGCCCGAATCACCCGAACCGGACGTTTGGACGGCGCCTTTTTGCGCGCATTGCACGCCTGTTTCCGCGGAACCGGATGCGTGGGCACCGTCAGCAGTCGCGCGTATGTCCGAATCGCCGGAATCGGACATACTGGCGCCGACGGAACCAACCGCGGAACCGGCGGCGGCACCGACACTTGCATGCTTTCCCGGCAGTATGCGCAACGTGCCATGCAGCATGTTCATACCGCATGCGAAGGGATACTCGCCCGGCTGGTCGGGATGAAGCGTCAGCGTGGTCGTGCGGAAGGCGGGCAACGCAAGATCGACCCCGAAATCGGAGAACACGACATGCGACGAGCATTCGCCGTCTTCCTCGCGATCGAAGATCAGCCGTAGCGGCACGCCGGCTTCGGCTTCGATGACGGCTGGGTTATACCCGCCTTTGACTTCGACGACCGCTTCCTGCACGCCGTCGCGCAACGGCGCACGATACGCTTTGCGCGGTGCGAAGAAGAACCACAGCACGCCCGCCGTGACGAGCAGCGCCATAATAAGCGCGATTGCGATGTGCATATTCCAGCCGCCTTCCGTCCGTGATTGGCCTTCGATTTCGGCAAACACCATCACAATATACCCCTATAGGGTATATTGGCAAGAGGGACGAGCAAACTTCAGCCGTAGATAAAATTTTCAGCGCAGCGAGGAGGACGATATGAACGCCACACAACATGGGTACGCAAGCGACCAGAAGAGGATCATCGCACGATTGAATCGCATCGAAGGGCAGGTGCGCGGCATTCGGCAGATGACGGAAAATGGCGAATACTGCATCGACATTCTGACGCAGATTTCCGCAGCGGACAGCGCGCTGAAGTCGGTGGCGCTACTGCTGCTCGACGACCATCTGCACCATTGCGTCGCCAAAGCCGCGGCGGAGGGCGGTACCGTCGCCGACGAAAAGCTGGCGGAAGTCAGCGCCGCCATCGCACGCCTTGCCAAATAATCGGAACAGATACGCCATAAAAAACTGCCGACGGAAGACACATACACCCGTCGGCAGTTTGAAAAAAGAATTACGATTACAGGTCGAGGAAGTGGTCGAGGCCGACGGTCAGACCCGGGTAGGTTCCGGTGGAGACCTTGCGCACGGCCAGCAGCACGCCCGGCATGAAGGAGATGCGGTCGAAGCTGTCGGCGCGGATGGTCAGCTGTTCGCCGGAGTTGCCGAACAGCACCTCCTCGTGGGCGTTGAGGCCGCGAAGACGCACAGCGTGCACGTGGATGCCGTCCACCACCTGGCCTCGGGAACCGCCGTCGGTTTCGGTGGCGTCCGGAACCGGGCCGAGACCGGCCGCCTTGCGCGCTTCGGCGATGCCCTGCGCGGTATGGAAAGCGGTGCCGGACGGGGCGTCCACCTTGGTCGGGTGGTGCAGTTCGATGACTTCGGCGGATTCGAAGTACGGTGCCGCGACCTTTGCGAAATGGTCGGCGAGCACCGCGGAAATGGCGAAGTTCGGCGCGATGAACACGCTCTGGCCCTCACGCGGAGCCGCGGCGAGCGTGGCACGCACCTGGTCGAGTTTCTCTTCGGTCCAGCCGGTGGTGCCGACCACCACGTCGACGCCCTGCTTGACGAGGGCGAGCACATTGCCCAGCGACACGCTCGGCACGGTGAATTCCACCACGACGTCGGTGTTTTCGGGGGTAATTGCGGCCAGGTCGTCGCCTGCGTCGAGCGCGAGCGCGAGTTCGGTGTCGGCGGCGGCATTGACGGCGTCGACCACGTGCGAACCCATGCGGCCTTTGGCACCGACTACGGAAACCTTGATCATTGCAGCTCCTTGATGTTTTCGCGGACGCGCATGTTGCGCATGTCGTACGTTTGCCGTGCGCATGTGTTTGAAATCGCGTGTCCGCGTCCATAACGTGTTCCACTTATGAATCTAAAGAGACGCTTCGACGCGGAGGCAGGCGGCTATGACGCTTGACGATCGAACGTCGGTCAGCCGCGGCGACGCGCCAGCAGCCAGCCAATCAGCGCGAACGGAATCGAACAGCCCACGAACACGGCGGGCAGGCTCAATCCCATGCTTGGATTGAAATGGTCGAGCACGATGCCGGTGATCATGGAGCCGAACGACGCACCCATCGTGCCGGCGGTGCTCACCCAGGACAGGCCTTCGGTGAGCGATTCCTCGGGCACGGTCTCCTTGACGAGGAGGTTGCCGGAGGCGAACACCGGCGAAATGGTCAGGCCGGTGAGGATCTCCACCAGTCCCATCACGATCAGGTTGCCCTGGCACAGGTGGATCACCATGAAGCCGACGGTCATCAACGCGAGGAACATGATCATGTGACGCCAACGGGAGCCTTTGAGCTCGCGCGAGCCGAAGACCAGCGCGCCCATGCAGGAGCCGACGGCCAGCATGGCGAGCTGCACGCCGAGCACGGAGTCGAGGTGCAGCGATTTCATGACGGCGGTCATGGACGTGTCGAACGCGGTGAACGCCATGTTGAACACGATGAACACGGCGAGGAGCGGCAGCACGCCCGCATAGGTGAGCACATTGCGCTTGTTGCGGTCGCGGCCGTCCGTCTTGAGCCGGTCGAGGTCGAAACGATTCGCGGAAGCAGCGGTACCAGCAGTACCGTTCGCAGCGGCACCAGCGGCCGCCAATCGCACGTCCGCATCGTCGGCATCGGCCGCGACGATCGTGATTTCGCGCAATACCGGCGGCTGCGTGTCGCGCAGCGCGAAGAACACGGCACCGCCGACCGCGCAGGCGATGGTCGGCACGAACAGCTGCGATACGGGGTGCACGGACGCGGCCAGGAACGCCGCCAGAATCGGTCCGAAGATGAATACGATTTCGTCGATGGCGGATTCGAGCGCGTACGCGGTGTTGAGCAGCTCCCCCTTGCCGGCGCGGTCGAGCACATACGCCCAACGGGTACGTACGAGCGCGCCGAACGCGAACTGCGTCATACCCATGACCACGGCCAGTACGAACAGCAGCGGAATCGGCACGCGCATCAGTGCGGCGAACGCGAAGCCCAGCATGACGATGACCTGCACCGTCAATACCACCGGACCGACCTTGCGTTGGCCGAACCGGTCGAACAGGCGCGCGTACAACGGTGTGACGGCTGCGGTGGCGAGCACGTATGCGGCGCTCATCACGCCGGCGATCGTCCAATTGTCGTACATGTGGTTGAGTGCGAGCACGATGCCGAGTCCCATCATGGACATCGGCAGTCGTGCGACGGCACCGGACGCGCAGAACGCTTTCGTTCCAGGTATGGAGAACAGCCGCGCATACGGCGATGCGGCGTCCGGTGATGTATTCGGGCTGACGGTTGCGTCATTCGCAGCCATGATCGAAACTCCTTAACTGTTGTTGCGTCCGGCATGTGCGCCCGCCCACACATGCTGCACGAGGGTAGCGGCGTTCCTCCACAACGCTGCCTGCATAGCGGTTTCTCCCGCAGGCAGGCCGGAAAGCGCCGCTCCCCCGCTTTCTTCGGTCAAGGAGCCATTGCGCACCGGCACTAGTCGTTGTCGGATTGCTGCGGAATTCCGTAGCTCAACTCGGCAAGGATCTCTTCTTCTGTTTTGTCGAGGGCGTCAAGCTCCCGATCGGCCTCGTGAGGCTCACTCACATAGTAGAGACAGGCGTCGATTGCATCCAACGGCACCCCTTCCATCGCCGCGAGCAGCAGGCGGTACAGGTCGAGCTGTGCGAGTTTCTCTTTGATTTCGTCCGGTTTGCGTGGTTTTACGCCGGTTTTCCAATCGACCACGGTGTAGCGTTTCGTCTCGTCCGTTTCGTCGAGACCGCCGAAGAACACCGCGTCGAGTTTGCCGTTGACGATGGTGCCGAGCTGGGGCATGTCGACGACGAGCTGGCGTTCCGCCCATGCTGGACGTCGTTTTGCCCACGGCGAAGCGACGAGACGACGCTGCCAAGCGGCCAGTTTCCGTTCGTCTCGCAATTGGGCGTCCTGCGATGGTGCGTCCTGCGATTGCACGCCGCCGTTGTCCGCGTCGACTTGCGTATCACCTATCAATGCGATCAGTTCCGCACGCGACTGCGCGGCCATACCGGCAGCACCTTCCGTACCGTCGATGCCGTCGACGTCCGCATCCGCCATGATGAAACGCTCAGCCCATGCGTGGAACCGCGTGCCGAGCTGTGCCGCCGGCGAGGCGACGTGCGGAATCGGACGGACCAGACCACGCCAGTAGGCGCGGGAGTCACGCTCGCCCATGGAGCCGGCGCGCGCTTGCAGCGAGGTGACGTTTTGGCGGCCGGCAGCAAGGATACGTTCGCCTTTGGCACGCACGGCCTCGTCGAAGGCGTCCTGCGATTCGCCTGCGTCAGCCGCGTCCGGTTCCGGCATGAGATGTTCGTCGGCGACGAGCAGTTTGGCGAGACGCAGCAGTGAGTTTCCGGTTTCCGGCGATGGCGTGGCGGATTCATCGGCAACGTCGCCCTGCGTTCCCGTGGATTCAGCGATATTCGGTTCGTCGGATTCGACGGCACGTACCTGTTCGGCCGCGGCACGCAGCTTGTCGGCGACATCGGCGCTCAGATCGCACGGCCAAGGCAAAGTATGGTCGTCCGAGACCGGTTCGAGCGGCGTGTTCCACGCATCGCCCACCACGGCATTCTCGAAATCGCGGGCGTGTTCGCCTACGAAATAGCCGTCGGGCAGGTCAAGTCCCAGCGTGTGCGGGGAGCCGTCCACATCGTCGGACAGGTTGTCCGGTTCGCGTACCGCGGTGACGATTCCGTTCATCGAATCGCGCGTCTCCAGCCAGAAATTCGACGGCGCGGCGCTTTTCTTTCCCTCCGCCAGGCGGGAGTCGCGGCTCGTCTCGTTGCATCCGCTGTATACGAGCAGCGCCTCGTAGCGGGCGCGCGTCAACGCCACGTAGGCGAGACGGCGTTCGTCGGCGTGCAGTCGGCGGCCGTATTCCTCCTGTTGCGTCAGGTACAGGCTTGCCGGATCCATTCCTTCCATATCGTCGACGGCCATGGTTCGCAAGGTGCCGAACACCTCGTCGTCGATCACTTCCGCATCGTCCAATCCGTCGAGCGATTCCACGGGATTGCCCCCGATGGGCGCGTCGTGCGGGAATCGTGGCAGGATATCCGCGTCGGCGCGCACCGGAACCGGCACCGCGGACGGGTCTTCCAGCCAAGTGTGGGCTTTTTCGAAGTATTCCGGCGGCTCCCATACGCCGTCGCGCCGACCGCCCGGATGGTCTTCGTCCGTTTTGACGCTCAGGTGGTCGCCTTGACTGGACGGGAAGGTGCCGTCGCGCATGCCGACCACGGCCACGGCGTCCCATTCCAGGCCTTTCGACTGGTGCACGGTCATGAGCACCACATCGACGGGGGTATCTGGTGCGGTGGCGTTGTCGTCGGACGCGTCACGCAGCGAATCCACCCACGAGATGAACGCGCGCAGGCTTGGCGTGCCCTGCGCGGCGATTTCCTGCAAGTAGGTGTCCACCAGAGACAGCATCGCGTCGAGTGACGAAGCGGCATGCGATGTGGCGCGATTGCCGGCATCCGGATGCCGCATCCGTTCGGCGAGCAGCAGGTCGATGTCCAGTCCGAGCGCGGTGATGGCCGTGCGTACCACTTCCGGCAACGGATGGCCGGCCGTGCGCTGCACCTGTTGGATGACGCGACCGGCGCGGATGACGCTCGCGGCTCCCGTACGGCTCAATACGCCGTCGACGAGGTGCCGCAGATCGCCGCGCAGCAGCACGTCGATCAGGAAGACGGCGTTGGGCACTTGGTCGCGGTAGGCGCGCACGGTGGCGCGGATGTCGGCGTCGGACGGATTCGCATCCGCCTCCACGATGCCGGCCGACACGAGCGCGCGGTAGCGTTGCGCGGTGTTGAGCCGTTCGGCGATGCCGGCGAGCGCCTGCAGATCGTCGGCGGACAGGCCGAATCGTGGCGTGGCGAGCAGCCGCATGAGCGCTCCGCTGTCGGTGTGGTCGCATACGACGTGCAGCAGGGCGAGGATGTCTTTGATTTCGGGACGTTCCAAGAGTGCGGCCTGGCCGACGACGAGTGTGGTGAGGCCGGCTTGTTCCAGTGCGTCCTCGTAGGCTGGCATCTGCGTTTTGGAGCGGAACAGGAGCGCCACGTGCGGACGGTTGTCTTTGGCTCCGTCGGCGAGCTCGTTTTCGGTTGGCGTGTGCAGTGCGATCGCTTGTTTGGCGAAGCGTACGATGGCGTCGATTTCCTGGCCGAATGTGGCGTAGCCGAGCACGCCGAGCGTACCTTCGGGGGCATTGTCGATGTTGGCGAGCGGGGGCACGTCCACTTCGCGCATAAGCGAGCTGCCGCGACGTCTGGCGGGCAGGCGCAATGGTTTCGTCAGATTGTTGGCCGCTTCGAGCACCATGCGCGAGTTACGTCGGGTGACGGTCAGCGTGTAGGGCTTGTCGGTGGCGTCGTGGCCGAAGTCGTGTTGCAGCATGCGGAATGCGCCGGGGCTGGCTCCTCGCCATGCGTAGATCGATTGGAAGGGGTCGCCGACGGCGTTCACCGCGCTGCGATGGGTGGAATCGGCGTGGAACAGTGCGGTCAGGAGGGCCGCCTGCGTGGTGGAGGTGTCTTGGTATTCGTCGAGCAGCACGTGCGTGTAGCGTTTGCGGTAGGTGGCTCCGATGGAGGGGAATCGGGTGACGAGTTGGAATGCGGCGATGGTGAAGTCGCTGAATTCGGCCATGTTGAGGGCGCGTTTTTCGGCGTGGTAGTCGGCCACGAGGTCGAGTAGCAGGTCGCGTTTGCGGGCCGTGCCGGCCAATTGCGCGGTCTTGTGGACGCAGAGTTGGTGGCATTGGGCGCGGTATTCGCGCATGCGGGTTTCGAAGGCGGTGTCGGATTCCTTTTTCTTCTGTTTCGGAGCCTTGCCCACTTTCGGCTCGTCATCGGGAACGTCCTCGTCTTCAAGCGCTTTGGCCACTTGCGCCACGAACGCCTTATCCCATGCGCGCACGCGTTCCACGGCTTCGTCGAAGCTGGTGCAGTCGCTGCCGATCATGGCTCCTGCGATGGCGTTGGATAGGGTGAACACGTTGCCGGCGATGGTGGAGAATTTGCCGAGTTCGTCGCCGCCTTGGTCGAAGGCCATGAGCTGGTCCATGTGCTTGTCGAGCACGGTGTGGATGAGCTGCAGCGCTCCGGCTTCGCTCAATGGCTGCGTGTTTTGGTCGAAGCCGACGAGCAGGCCGTATTGGCGCACGATGGTTTGGAAGAACGCGTCATAGGTGGAGACTTCCGGTTTGAGGAAGGCGACGCGTGTACCGCGTCCGGCTTGGTTGCGTGTCACGGCAGCGGAGACGCGCGAAAGCAGTTCGGAGGCGGCTTTGCGTGTGAAGGTCAGGCCCAGAATCTTCTCGGGACTGATGCCCTGGTCGATGAGGGTGATGATGCGGCGGGTCATGGTGTAGGTTTTGCCGGAGCCGGCGCCCGCCACCACGACCACGTCCTCGTATGAGGGGGCTTGGATGACGGCGGCCTGTTCCGGACTGTCGGTGAATTTCGGCGTGGCGGCCGGCACAGTGCCCATCGCATCGCCCTTTGCTGTGGCCCCGTTCGTTGACATGCTTCCGTTCATACCGTTACTCCCGTTCATGCCACGGTCCTTTCGAATACGGTGTTCTGCTCGCCTTGGCAGGCCGGGCAGACCCCACTGCCGTACGTTCTGCAGTATCCGACGTGTTCCACGGTCGGACGCGCGGTGATGCGGGTGGCCCGGCTCGCCGCGGCCGCATAGAAGACGCGGGAGATCATGGTCAGCGACCATACCGTCATCTTCGACCGCGATTCCAGAAGTTGCTTCCAATGTTCTTCGCTGACCTGCGCCGGCCGTTCGACGTCGTCGAGGCCGCTGGTGAAGACGCTGGCCATTTTGGGCACGTATTTGCGGGGTATGAAATCGCCCGCGTTGATGCTTCCGCCGGCGAACAGCGCCTGCTGGTGGTACGCTTCGTCGCCTTGCCCTTTGCGTGGCGCGGGTGCCGCGTATTCCATGACGTGGAACAGGGCGCTTTGGGTGATGTCCGGCATGGCTGCGATCGCCTGCGCGCCGCGTTTTCCGCCGTGTTCCGGGAATGCGAGGCCCAGCTGGTAGCAGACGAGCTGCAGGTCGCTGAACAGGGAGCGTCCGTTTGGCACTTTGCCGGTTTTGTAGTCGATCAGCCGTACCTGTTCGCGGCCGTCTGCGGTACGGCGGTGTTCAAGACGGTCGATTCTGCCCGACAGGCGTACGGTGAGCCGGTCGCTCATGCCGGTTTCCGGCCAGCCGTCGACGAGCGCGCCCATGATGGCGATGAGTTCGTCGCGGGAGATCGGAGCGTTGCCGTCGATGGCGTTGTAGGCGTCGAGGATGTCGTCGAAGTCGAATCGCGCGGCGAACTGCCGTTCCGCTTCGGCATGGTCCAATGTTCCCACGGTGATGGTTTCGGTGTTGTTCGACGGGTATCCCGTACGGTTCGACCTGACGAAATACGTGGCGATGTTGCGCAATGCGACCGACGCCTTCGCGTCCTTGCCGAGCGCCTTGTACCGTTCCTCGGGGTCGTCGATGGCGTTGAGGTCGCCACGTAGGGTCTTGTATCGGCTGATCATCCATTGGGTGATTTCGTCGATGTTGTCCTCGTCGCTTACCGCGGTGTGGTTTTGGGGCAGGTCGAGGCCGGCTTCGGTGGCCTGTTGCGCGACGGCGTGGATGAGCGAGCCGAAGCTGGTGGCCGCGCTGCCCATGCGTGGGCCGGCGAAACGGTTCTCCAGCATCCAGCACACCGGGCACGCCCACAAACTGTCCACGGCGGATGGAGAAAGGGTGACCACGTCGGATTGGCCGTCTGTTTTTTCGATGGATTCCGGTTGTTCGATAAGCTTCGCCTTGTCGGCATGCTCCGTTTTCCCGTCAGATTCCATCTTGCCGTCGATTTCCGTCATATCGTCGGCTCGCGCACATTCCGTAAGGAACGCCCAATTGTCGGGATTCGCGGCGGCGATGCCATGCGATGCCAACAACGCCAAGGCTTGCGCGGCATCGCGCGCTTGGGGGGAATCGGTCGGCGCATGGGCCAGCACGCTTCGCGAGGCGGCGACCAGGCCACGTGGGTCGGCCTCCAGTCCCGCGTATTCGCCGGCCTCGCCGACCGCCGTGTACACGCGTGTTTCCGCATCGGCATCCCGGTCGCGGTCGAACCATTCCGGCAGGTAGCCGTAGAGGAAGTCGGACGGCACATGGTCTTCGTTGAGGACCGCGCTTACCGTCACGCGCTCATCGGCGCGGGTGAGCGCCACAAGGAGGCTTTTCTGTTCGGAGGCGAGCACCGCGGCGAGCTGCGCGTTTTCGCGGCCTGCGGAAGTGACGATGTCGTCGGACAGTCGTCCATGCAGCATGATGTCGGCGAGTTCCTCCCCGCCGAACAGGGTGTTGCGCGGTGAGAGGTTCGGCCATTGGCCTTGTTGGAACGCAGGCATGAATACTAGTTTCCAATGTTTTCCTGCAGCTCCGGCGGGCGTGGTGAGCGTCACGGCCTGATCGATCGGCGCGGTGCGCGCCAGGGAGTCGGCTTCGATGGCGAGCGCGCGGACCTGTTCGATGAACGCGTCGATGGTGTGCGCTGCCGTCACGCCGTTCGATTCGCCGCCGGAGGCGTAGCTGAACAGGCGCATCGCGGTGTCGAGCCGGTCGTTGGCCGCGCGGCCTTCGGCGTTGTTGCGCAACGCCGTTTTCTGCCAGATTTCGGCTTTGCCGAACGCCTGCCATGCACAGTCGAGCACGTATTGCGGTTCGTGGGATGTCAGGCGTGCCTCCGACCGCAGGGTATCGTCGAGCGTTTTCCACAGGCGTGCGAAGGCTTGCGCTTGGGGGTCTTTGCGGCCCAGTACGGAGGCGATCGCGTCGAGCACGCGGTCGGTGTCGCCTTCCAATAGCAGGATGTACAGCGCGTTCATGCCGAAGGATGGTTCGTCCGCGTCCTCAGCGGCACGCTCTCCCGTCATCAGCCGGTCGTCGGTGTCGATTGCCGGCAGGCCCATGTCGGCAGCGTTTTCCGCGTCCGACGCCGATGCCGCCGCGCGTGCGGTGTGGAAGGCTTCGACGTAATCGTTCCAATCGTCGATCAGCTGTGGCAGCAGCGCGCGTCCGGACGTGTCGGACGTGGTCGGATCGGCTGTATCGTCATGCAAAACCGTGGCCAGCGAGCCGAGCGCGTTCATCGCCGATTCGACCACGCACAGCCGAGCCGGACGTTCGCCGGGGGTGGTGATCAGCGGCGAGTTCATGATTAATGCGACGCGTGAGCGCACGTATGCGCCGGCCGTGTCGAGGTTCATGGACGAGGTGGCGATGCCTTGCCGTTTCAGTTCGGCCAGTTCGATCATGGAGAACAGGCCCTGCACGAACGGTTCGTCCTTGAGGGGGCGGGTCACGCTCGAATAGCGTACGGGCACGCCGTCGGCGCGTAGCCGTTCGCCGAACGTGCGCACGGTGGCGTTGTCGTGGGCGATCACGGCCATGTCGTTCCAGTCGCGGCCGTGTTCGAGATGTTCGGTTTTGATTTTCCACACCACGTCGTCGAGTTCTTCGACGGTGGAACGGTACATCGCGGCTTCAAGACTGCCGTCGTGCGTCTCCGGTATGGCGATGGCCGGCATTTTGCCGGGGCGGTTCGCCAGCGCGTCGTCGGTCGATTCCGTGCTGGCGATGGTCAGGCTCACGCGGCTCGTCACCGCGGCCAGATCCGTGCCTTCGGCCATATGGGACGGTTCCAGCCGTACCAGTCGCGCGCCCAATCGCGATTGCGCCATGTTGAACAAATATTCAGGATACGATCCGCGGAACGTCTGCACCGCCTCGTCGGGGTTGCCGACGAGCAACAGTCGCACGCCACGGTTGCGCAATGCGGTGAGAAAGTCGAAGCCGGCGAGTGTGGCGTCCTGGAAATCGTCGACGATGACGAGTTTCGGCAAGTCGGACGTTTTGGCTTCGCTCACGGCGGCCGCGGCGTCGATCATGAGCTGCGAGGCGTCGAGACGGTACTGGTCCGGATATGCCTCGTTGATGGCCTGGTTGTATTCGGCGCGCAGCGCGAAGGCGAGCCGCCATTGCACGCGCAGTCGTTCGCGTCGTTCGTCGAGCGTGCCGTGCTCGTCGGCAGCGCGGGCGATCAGCATGTCTTCGAGTTCCGGTTTCGCGCCGATCTCGTTCATGCGGGCAAGCATGTCGCGCAGCTGGTTGGCGAAGGCGTCGGTGGCGTCGTCCACCACCATGCCCGACCAGTCGGCGACCACGAAGTAGGTGCGCAATAGCGCGCAGGTGGAGCATTCGTCGCCGTGCTCGGCATGTTCGGCATGCCTGGCGAGCACACGGCGGATGACCACGTCCTGTTCGGCCCCGTTGAGCAGTTTCGGCAGGGGTTGTCCGGCATGCGATCGCACGGCGGTCATGATGCGGAACGCGACGGCTGGCAGGGTGGTGACGGGGCGCGCCTGCGAGATCGCGGACAGTTCGCGGATCACGGTGTCGCCGAGCCGGTCGGCCACCTGTCTGCCGGAGACCGTCATCACGGCGTACGCGTCGCCATGCCGCTTCATCGCGGCGACCAGCATGTCCAGCGCGAACCGGGTCTTGCCGCTGCGGGGTGCCCCCGCAACCAATGTCACGTCATCGAGATCGTCCACATCCATCATGTCTCCCCAGCTTAGCCGAACGGTCCGTCCTGCACTCATATATCACCGGACAAAACGGCCGGACAACGCAGCCGGACAAACACAACAGACGCCCCCAAAAAAAGCGGTCAGCCAGAAGGGACAAAAACCTGCGAACAATCCGCGATGCGGAATGCGGCTACTGCAGGGAGGCCCACACCGTGGAGGAGATGTCGCGGATCTGAGCCTGCGCGGCCGAGGAATCGGGCACGTCGGAACTCATGACGGCGATCACGTACGGATGTTCGCCGTAGACGATCGCGGAATCGTTCTCCACGCCCGGAGCCTCACCGGTTTTGTTCGCGCACGCCACGCCCTGCGGCAGTCCGGCCGGGATTTTGGCGCGGCGGGTCTGCCTGGACATGATGTCGGTCATGCGTTTGCTGTAGCCGGCGGACACCAGCTGCCCACGGTAGGCGGCGGCGAGGAATCGCCCCTGATCCGCCACGGACGTCTGCTTGGTGGAATAATTGGACAGATCGCCCATCCGGCTGTTCAAATGCGATTCGTTGAACCCGTATTGCGCGGCCACCGAGTTGACCACGCCGAATCCGGCGTTGATGTTTCCGGAGCCGAGCCGCTCCACCAGCGCGTTGGTGGCCTCGTTCGAACTGACTGTGATCATCTGTTCCAGCAACCCGTCCAGCGAGGCGTCTTCGGCGAGCGCGCCCTCCGACACCTTCTGGAAGACGGCGAGCATGACTATGAGTTTGACGACACTTGCCGAATACGATTGGTGGCTGTTGACCACGGCTGTGGCCCCGCTGTCGAGGTCTTCGACGTACACCTGCCAGGAACCTTGGTATTGCGCGGTTTTTCCGGATAATTGCGATTGCAGCGCGGCCAGCAGCGTCTGCCGTTCGGCCGTCTGCGTCTTGCGTTCGTCTGCTTTCGGGGTCTGCTTGCGATCGAGCGCGGTATGCTCCGCCGCCGTTTCGCCACGCGTGGCCGGCTTGGTCGGTTCGTTCGGTTCGGCCGATTTGGCGGCGCCGTCCGCCCCTTTGACGGCGGGGGTCTCAGTCTTCGCCACGGCCGCAGCGGAAGAGGCCGCGCCATGGCGTCGCGCTCCCGCAATTGCAATGGCGCAGCCGGCGAGCGCCACGGCGACCACGCAAACGGCTGCGATCACCGCGACGGTGATTCGGCGGCGCCCGTCAAACGCGGCCCTGGATTGTTCCGAAGCCCATCGGGGGTAATTGGAGTGACGTCCCATATCGGCGGCTTAATTCCTGAGCATGGTGTTCCACACCTTGTCCAGCATGCGCGATGCGAGCTGGGCGGCCACGGCTCTGCCCTGGTTCTGCGTCATAACCGCCACGGAGACCTTCTTCTTGCCGTTGGAGATCACCATGAAGTAGTTGTAGGAGTCTTTGATGCCTTGGCCGCGGTGCGCGTGAACGGTCGCGCCGGACGGAATGACCACGCCTTCGGAGGCGATGTCGTAGTTCATGAGGCCGTCGTCTCCGTTCTCCGCCATCTCATTCAGCATGCGGGCCGCGTCATCGGGCGACGCGTAGTTCTCGTAGCCGTTCTGCGACGCTTTGACGTCTCCGTAGTCGCGTTCGAACCGCGTGCGGTAGTACTTGTTGTCGCTGAGCCATTCGTTGAGGTCGCTTTCGCCACCGACCGCATCGATCAGCCCGTTGGCCGATCCGTTGTTCATGCCGGTCAGCGAATCGGCGTACGCGTCGGGCCTATCACCGTAGGTGTCACGATAGTCGAGCCATGCCGGCAGGTACAGACCGGCGGCGACGAACGACAGGCTCGCGTTGCGCGACGAATAGCTGCGCAGTCCGTCTTCGTTCATGACCGAAACGCCCACATCGATGGTGGAGTAGCCGTCGACGATGGAATCGGTCGAGCTTTTGTCCAGTATGCGATTGGACCGCCGGTCCCGTTCCTTCGAAGCGTCGGTTTTGCCGGATTTGCCTGGCTTGTCCGATGCATCCGACTCGCCAGCCTTGCTTGATTTGCCGGATCCGCCGGTTTTATCCGACTTGTCCGACTCGCCCGATTTGTCCGACGATTTGCCGTCCGCCTTCTTGGCTTTCTTCTTCGGCTTCGTCGTCTCCTGCGATTGCGTGGCCGGCTGGACCCCGTTCGAATTCGACGTGTTCAGATACCAGACGGTTCCGCTAATGAGAATGGCGATGACCACGATGGCCGCCACGATGATCATCCCAACGCCGCCCGATTTGCCTTGCTTCGCAGGTGGCGGCAATGGGCCGTTCGGCACGGTCGGCGGCACAGCGGGCGACACGGTCGGCGATACGACCGGAGGAACGACCGGTCCGGGTTGCGGCGTCAACACGCTGGCGGGTGCGCCGTCGACCATGGTGCCGTCAGCGTTGCCATCCACCATGGTTCCGTCCGCGGGACGGCCGCCGGCCTGCGTCTGCAATGTCAGACCGCAGTTAGTGCAGAATCGTGCGTTCTGATCGTTGTGAACGCCGCAGGATGGACAAAACATATGCCTTCCCCCTCTTTCCCCAATGCTTCTCTTCCGGTATTTCAACAGCCGACGGGGACAGGCACCGCACGCCCGGCGTCTACCCTTTGGAACCTCCGCGGCACACGGGCAAACCCCATATAATATAGCAAGGCAGAGCGCGGTGCATTATGCCTGCCCCAATGCGAGCCGGCAGACGCCCATCGCACACAGAGGAAAGAGGAAGCATGGAAGCCTCAAGGAGCATTCCCCCTCAGATTCCCGGCTACACACTGATCAAACGGCTGGGCTCCGGTTCCGAAGCCGACGTGTACCTGTACCAGCAGCTTTCCCCGGCCCGTCAGGTGGCCATCAAAATCAGCAAGAACACGCTCGACCCACGTGCCGCGGTCCGCTTCCGTTCCGAAGCGAATTTCATGGGGCAGATCTCCACACACCCCTACATTCTTTCCGTCTATGAGAACGGCGTGACCGTCAACGGGCGCGGCTACACCGTGTTCGAATACGCTCCGGGCGGCAATTACAAGACGTTCCTCGAGCATGGCCGTCTCACCGCCGACCAGATGCTCACCGTCGGCATCGATCTGGCGAGCGCGCTGTTCACCGCGCATCGCAAAGGCATCATCCATCGAGACATCAAGCCCAGCAATATTCTCATCAACGCGCACAATATGCCCATGCTCGCCGATTTCGGCATCGCCGGGACCGTCTATGGGCGTCCGGGTGTCGGCTTCACCATCGCGTGGGCCGCGCCGGAGGTGCTTGCCCAAGGCGGTGGCGGCAATGAATCGTCCGATATCTATTCGCTTGGCGCCACGCTGTTCGCCATGCTGATCGGCCAATCGCCGTACGAGTATTTCTACGCCGATGTGCTGGGCGATTCCCAACGGCAGGTGCGGGCCGAACGGCTCAAGTCCGTCATTCTCAACAATCCGCTGCCCAAGCTCAACCGTCCCGACGTGCCGGCCGAAGTGGAACGGGTGTTGCGTAAGGCCTTGAGCCGTACGCCCGAGGATCGTTACTATTCCGCGTTGGAGTTCGCGCGCGACATGCAGCGCGTGCAACAGGCCTTGTATGGCCGTGCCGTGCAGACCACCGTCGAGGGTGTGCCGGATTATCCGCAGAACATGTACGCGCAGACTTCCACATTCGACCAGTCCGCCCCGGTTGCGAAGCAGCATGCCCGGTGGGTGAAGCCGTTGGCCGTCACGGTTGCTGCGGCGGCCGCCGTGGTCGTGATGGCGTTGGCGTTCGTCACCGTCGTCATGCCGAATATGGATGCGGCTTCCGACAACAGCAAGGTGCAGGTGCAGAACCATGGCGCCCAGAACCATGCCGAGGACGATCCCGATTCGGCGATCACGTCGGGCAGTGTGCCGAGCGTGCAGGATCTTACGGGCGAATACACCGCCGACGGCAAAGTGCGGTTCACGTGGGTCAATCCTTCGCCGAAGGATGGCGATTCGTACGCGTGGTCGCTGGTCGGCGATTCGGGAACCGACCCGAACGCGCAGGGCACCACCACGGAGTCGACGAGTATCGAAATCGATCCGGCCGACGGCGCGCAGACGTGCGTGCAGGTGAGTCTGGTTCGCGCGGACCGGCAGATGTCCGAGAATCCCATGATCGCGTGCGCGGCCAAGCCGTGAGTTTGCGGCCGGATGCGGGTGACATGAACCGATACGAACCAATACAGCCCGGCATGCATGCGGGCAAACAGGTAGGCGCATGCGGTTGGATGCGCGGTCAAGCAAAGTTTGGGCACAATCAGGGAAGAGCCAGTCGATGAGCAAGCATAGGAACGCCGAGAACCAGTCGGCGCAATCGTACGAACGGCAGTTGCGATTCGGGTCGATGCTGCGCAAGCTGCTGCCTTCCGGCAGTCGCCGGTGGATCACGCCGATCGTCATGCTGCTGCTGTTGCTGGGCATCGTCGCCGGGGCCGTCATCGTCAGTTCGGTGACGCAACGTCACGTGCAGCTCGACGATGGCACCGTGTGGGTCACTTCGCTCAAAGACCGCAAGGCCGCCCGTTTCAACGTGCGCAACCGGGACGCCGATGCGGGCGTCGCCTCCACTGCGGCCCGGTTCGACGTGGCCCAGCATGATGGCTCCACCGTGATCTCCGAAGGTACGAAGGCCAGCAACATCGAGGCCTCCACCGTCAGCGAAAGCGGCAACACCACCATCAAATCGGATATGCGGACCGTCGTCGGAGGCAACACCGCGGCGTTCATCAACGTCAAGACGGGCAATGTGTGGGTCGGGTCAGCAGATGATGTGAAATCCATGAATCCGACCACCGATTCGCCGAAGATGAAGCTGGGGTCGGGTGGCCGTATCGCGGTGACGCATGACGGTGTCGTCTACGGCTATCGCGCGTCCGACGGCGCGGTGCTCAGTGTCGCCGGGCCTCAGGGAACGCCCGGCAAGGATGCGACGATCAAGGGCGCCACGAATGTCGAATCGTTCACCGTGGTCGGCAAGACGCCGGTCGTAGCCGGTGCCGGCAAGGTGTTCTGGCCGAAGGGCAGCGCGGATATCGGCCTGCAGGGTCAGGCGACTTTGCAGGCACCGTCCACGGATGGCAGGCAGACTGGCTGGGTGGCGGTTTCCACGCCGCGGGGCATCGCCATGGTCGATTTGGGTAGTAAAAAGGTCACGCAGCTGCCGAATGCCGGCAAGGGCGATGCCGCGCAGCCGGTGTCCACCAATGGCTGCGTGTTCGCCGCGTGGGCGCAGAAGGCCAACAATTACATCAGGGTGTGCGCGGCGAACGACAAGGACGCACAGTTTTCCTCGTTGGAAGATGTCAATCCCACCTCGCAGCTCGTGTTCCGCACCAACCATCGTCTGGTGGTGCTCAACGACGTGGTCAACGGCAATGTGTGGAATCCGCAGGAGTCCACCAAGGTCATCAAAATCCAGTGGAACAAGGTGGAGACCAAGCAGTCGAAGCAACAGCAGCAGAACAACGACAGCGCCAACAACCAGCATAATTTCAGCAAGAACTGTTCGGCGCAGTCGGGGCAGATCAAGGCCGTGGACGATTCGTTCGGCGCGCGCGTGGGATCGCAGCAGATTCTCGACGTGTTGCGCAACGACGAGCAGACCGACTGTTCCGTGCTGCGCATCACGTCGGTGAGCGCTCCGGATGGCGCGAACATCACCGTCTCCCCCGTCTATGACGGCCGGTATCTGCAGCTCGACGCCTCCGGTGCCGCCGCGGGCAACGTGTCCTTCAGCTATGAGATTTCCGACGGGCGCGGGCAGACGTCCAGCGCCACCGTGTCGCTCACGCTGGACGGCGGCGACGACCATGCGCCGCTGCAGAGCGACACTCCGCCGGAAATCGACGTGGAGCAGGGTGCTTCGTACACCGCGAACGCGTTGGGCAGCTTCTCCGACCCCGACGGCGATCCGCTGACCTTGGTGTCGGCATCGCCGCAGAACACCGATCAGGCGACGGTGTCCACGCGAGCCGACGGACAATTGGTCTTCAACGCCGGTTCGATGTCGTCCGGCAGGGCGGGCATCGAGGTCACGGTGTCCGACGGCCAGCAGACCGGCATCGGCATGATCTACTTCTCCGTGAAGCCGGCGAACACGCTGGGCGCGGTCATCGACCCCGTGGTCAAACAGACCACGCCCGACACCCGCACCACCATCGCGCTCAAACCGTACGTGCACGGCACGTCCGTCGAACCGGCCGAATTGACCGCGGTGGAGACGCCGTCCGGCGCGGCCACCACCATGAACGCCACCGACATGTCGATCACGTTCACCGCCTCCAATCCCGGCACCTACTATGTGCCGTACACCATCACGCAGGGTTCCATTCCGTCAACCGGTCTGGCTCGTGTGGAGGTGCAGGCGGTGGCCGGAGACGCCGCCAAGCCGATCGCGGCGAACGATGTGGCGCTGCTAGGCGCGGACAATACCGCGATTGTGGAGCCGCTTGCCAACGACGTCGACCCGATGGGCGGCGTGCTGTCGGTGACCAGCGTCACCGCGGACGCGCAAAGCGGCATCAAAACCGGTGTGGTGAGCAACAAGCGCGTCTATATCACCGCGCGTCAGGTGCCGACCGAGCCGGTGCGGATCTCCTACACCGTGGCCAACGCGGCCGGATCGTCGACCGGCGTCATCGTCCTGCAGCCGCCGGCGCTGACCACGTCGAATTCCGTGCCGAAGGCCGAGAACATCACCACACAGGTGCGCACCGAAGGCATCGTGTCCGTGGACGTGCTCGACCATGTCACGTATTCCGACGGCACCACGGTGAGCCTGCAGAACGATTTGCAGTATGACAAGAACACGTTCAAGGGTCTGGTGTTCGTGTCCGGCGACACCGTGCGCTATCAGGCCACCAGACAAACCGGCTCCTTCCCCGTCACCTACACGGTGAAGGACAATCTCGGCAACGCGGCCTCGGCCACCATCACCATCAACGTGCATCAGAAGGACGCGTCCAACAAGGCGGCTCCGACACCGTCCGACGTCGAGGCGCAGGTGGCGGCCGGGCAGAAGGTGCAGATTCCGATCACGCTCACCGGCATCGACGCTGACGGCGATGACGTGCAGCTGCTCGGCTTGGGCAACAAAGCGCCGAAACTGGGCCGTATCAGCGAGGTGGGCGCCACGTATCTGGTGTATGAGGCGTATGCCGATTCGTCCGGAACGGACACGTTCTCCTACGCCGTGGAGGATTGGACCGGTCAGAGGGCCACCGCGCAGGTGCGTGTGGGCGTGTTCAAATCCGGAGCCGATTCGGGTGTGTACGCGCGCGACGACGAGATCACGCTGCGTCCGAACACCGCGGCCACCGTGCCGGTGGCGCAGAACGACATTTCCGGGGACAATACTGATCTGACCGTGGCCAAGGACGTGGAATCGCAAGGCATCGGCGGCATTCAGGTCGTTGACAACATGCTGTCGTTCACCACGCCGAAGCAGGCGGGCACGTATTACGTGATCTACACCGTCAAGGACAAGGCTGGCCTGTCCGATTCGGCGACGTTGACGGTGAATGTCGACGAGAACGCCGCCATCGACCCGCCGACCGCGTACGATTACCGTGTTCCGGCCGCCGCCACGATCGACAAGAAATCCGTGGACGTGGACGTTTCGCAGTGGATTGCCAATCCGTCCGGCACCGCCGACGAGCTTCAGGTGGGCGTGGATCCTTCCGCGACCGACCATGCGCATGTCAAGGGCGGCAAGGATTCCACCATCATCACCGTTGATCTGACCGATGAGGCGCGCGCGGTGCCGTACACCGTCACGAACACGACGTACGGCATCACGTCCACCGCGTTCATCCAAGTGCCCGCATATGGCGTGTTTCCGCCGGTTCTGCGTCCGAAGGCGCCGGCGTTGAAGGTCAATGCGCGTGAGACCATCACCATCAACATCGCCGACTACGTGCGTGTGGGCGCGGGCAAGACCGCGTATGTGGACGGCGCCGATTCGGTGAGCGCCACGAAGGCCGCGGACGGCGACCTGTACGTCAACGACCAGACGTTGAGGTTCACCGCGCCGAAGGATTACGCGGGTCCCGCGTCCATCACCTTCACCGCGGTGGACGGCAAGCGAGATAAGAACGACAAGGTGAAGATCGTCAATTCGGCGGTGCTCACGCTTCCGATCACGGTGATCGGACGTGAGGTTCCGCCGCCGACGTTCTCGTCCTCCACCGTCGATGTGGTGGCCGGCGAGAAGGCCACTACCATCGATCTGACGGCGCTGACCCATTCGGCGTCGGGCCTGTACGAGGATGAGAAGCAGTACTCGTATTCCGGCGGCGTGAATTCCGGCAGTGTGGATGCCAGAGTGTCTCCCTCCGGCACGTTGACCGTGTCCGCGGACAAGACGGCCACGCCGGGCACCACGGTGAGCGTGCCCGTCTCAATCAAATATGCGAAGGGTACGGTGAGCGCCGGTATGACCGTGCGCGTCACCGCGTCCAACAGGCCGCTCGCCCGCGTCACCGAGAAGACCGTGAAAATCAAGGCCGGTTCCAGCGAGCAGGTGAATCTGCTGTCCGACGCGTACAATCCGTTCCCCGACACTCCGCTGACGGTGACCGGATGCACATCCGACGGCGCGTCGAAGCTGACGGTGGATTGCCCGTCCAACGGCGTGGTGTCCATCAGGGCGGCTTCCGACATCGGCGCGAGCACCAACAAGGTGGTCGTCACCGTGCGCGACGCCACCAAAACAAAGGAACGTGAGGTGACCGGCACCATCAGCGTTTCGGTGATGGACAAGCCTGATGCGCCGCTGCTTTCCGTGGTGTCCGGCGACCCGCAGGATGGCGCCGTGAATCTGAGCTGGACGGCCGGTTCGGCCAACGGCAGCCCGATCACCGAATACAAGGTGATGTGGGGCGGAGACGCGTCCGGCGAGCGCTCGTGCGGGCAGAAAACCTCCTGTCTCATCGACGGGTTGAAGAACGGCAAGACCTACTCGTTCAAGGTGCAGGCCAGGAACGAGGTCGGCTGGTCCAAGGATTCCAACGCCGTCGAGGGCACGCCGGACAAGCTGCCTGATGCGCCGACAGATGTGACGGCCAGTGTGAAGGGCAACACGGTGAGCGTCACGTGGAAGGCTCCGGACGGCAATTTCTCGTCGGTGGACAATTACGAGGCGACTTTGTCCGGCAGGAACGCGCCTTCCAAGCAGACGACAAATTCCACCGGAATCGATTTTGTTTTCGATAACAACGCGATTTCCGACGGCGACTCGTACACGGCTACGGTACGCGCCCACAACAAGGTGAATTGGAGCCAACCGTCCAAGGCGTCCGACGCTGTCAAGCCGTGGGGCAAGCCCGATGCGCCGAAGATCTCCGTGACGAACGACGACACCACGGGAACCGTCACCGTCGAATCCGTGGGCAACACCCGCAACGCGGGATGCAAGGCCGTCGAGATTTCCGGAGATGTCAGCGCAAGCATCGACGGATGTTCCGGATCCTACGATTTCAAGATTCCGGATCATGATCTCAACACCAGGGAATACACCATCAAGGCGGCGGTGGTCGGCAAGGAGAAAACGACCAGTGACGATTCGACCGTGCGTTTCACACCGAAATACGCGGTGAAGGCGCCCGAATCGGTCAGCGTCAAGGGGCATGACGACGTGTGCGTAGTCAGTTGGAAGGAGAACGGCCACGCCGACGGGTTCACGGTGAGCGCGGACGGACTCGGCTCCTACCATGCCGGCGCTTCCGAACGATCGCACGATTTCCCGCTCAAGGAATGGCAGTCCTGTTCCTCGGGCTCCGTCACGCAGCATTTCAATGGCGCGGCAAGCACCTCCAAGTCCGGCAGGGCCGATCCGGCATACGTCCGCAAGGTGAAGGCCGCCGTCAAGGCGCCGATGCTGACGTGGGACGCCAATGATCCGAACATCATCAAGGTCAGCGGCGGATCGGTGAACATGTACGGCCAGCCCGGCAAAACCGTGATCACCTTCACCGCGGACGGCAAATCCTATGACGTCGCCTGGGCATTGGGCTCCGACAAACTGAACGTCAAGGACGTGCTGCCGACCGGAGCCGATTACGCGTGGAAGGCGAAGGTGGTGGGCACCGACACCGCGCTCAACAACGAGGACAATGGCGGCACACTGCTGGACCATGACAGGTACAAGACTCCCACGCCGAAACCCGAACCGTCGGAACCTTCAGAACCATCAAAACCGTCGGAACCATCGGATTCTGACGCGTCCACGGAAGGCGAAGCGGCCACGCGGAATGACCGGCCTGTGGCATCCTCCATCGCCCTGTCCACCGTCGACGGCGCATCCAAGCCTTGGATCCGCGGCCTGGCCTACTACGCCAGATGGTGAAACGGACGATCACAGCAATCGCAAACACAACGAACCATCCACACGAGCAACACAACAAGCAAGGAGCAACCCATGAGCAACGATTTCGATGACGCCACCCAGCTGGGTTCCATCGGCCATAATCCAAGCGTTCCCAGCCAACCCGGCCAGCAGCAGCCGGCGTTCCACACGCCGAATCTGCCGGAGCAGCCGCAAGCCGATGAGGATCCGGAGGGCACGCTGCTGAGCGCGCACGGCATCACCCAACCGGCGTTGCCGCAACAGTCCGCCCCGGCAACGCCGAACCAGCCGCGGTTCCGTCAGCCGATGCCGCAGAACCTTCGCCAACCGGCCGCCAATCCGGCAGTCGCAATGCCCGCGCAGCAGCCCGTCCAGCCAACCCAACCCGTCCAGCCCAGCCAGCCTGTACAGCCCGTCAAACAATCCCAGCCGGTCATCGACACGTCCATGATGACCGCACCCAGCAAAGACATCACCGAATTCCATGAGAAGTTCGCCAAGCTCGTAGACAACGTCTCCCAGGTCGTGGTCGGCAAGGAAGCACCCATCCGCCAATGCGCCACAGCCATGGTGGTCGGCGGGCACATCCTGCTCGAAGACAACCCGGGCACCGGCAAAACCCAGCTGGCGCGAGGCCTTGCCAACTCCATCGACATGTCGTTCAAACGTATCCAGTTCACCCCGGACCTGCTGCCGTCCGACGTGGTCGGCGTCACCTACTACGACCAGAAGCGCGGCGAATTCGAATACCGCGAAGGCCCGATCTTCGCGTCCATCGTGCTCGCCGACGAAATCAACCGCGCCTCACCGAAAACACAGTCCGCACTGCTCGAAGTCATGGAAGAGCAGAAGGTCACCGTCGACGGCGTCACCCACCCGGTACCGCAGCCGTTCATGGTCATCGCCACCCAGAACCCGATCGAACAGCTCGGCACCTACAAGCTGCCGGAAGCGCAGATGGACCGTTTCCTCATCAAAACCACCATCGGCTATCCAAGCCACGACGTGAGCGTCAACATCCTGAAACAGGTCAACGTCACCGACCGCGCCGCCACCGTGCATCCGGTGCTCACCGACGAAGACGTGCTGCGCATGCGCAACATCAGCGAAACCGTGCATCTCGACGACGCGATCCTCGAATACATCGTGCGACTGGTGGAAGCCACCCGCCACAACGAACGCATCCAAGTCGGCTCCTCCATGCGAGGCGCGCTCGCCTTGACCCGCTGCGCGCGCGTATGGGCCGCCTCCGACAACCGCGGCTACGTAGTGCCCGACGACGTCAAAAACCTCGCCGTACCCGTGCTCGCGCACCGCATCACCCTCACCGCCGAAGCCACCTTCGCCGGAAACACCCCCGAACAGATGATCGGCCAGATCCTCGAAGACGTGCCGGCCCCAACCCTGGGCGCCAACGCCTGAAACACAATCCACCCCGGCATACGCACCACACAATCCGAAAGGTCAAGGAATGCGGCATTCGCACACAGTGCAGCGCAGACGGACCATCCAACGATCCCTACGCCGCCTCAAACATCGCATCAAGCGACTGGCCACCTCATACGTGTCGCCGCTTGGCTGGGCGGTGGCGGCGCTCGCCGTCGCCTCGCTGGTGGCGTTCGTCCTGCTGGGGTGGCATGAGCTGCTGGCCATGGCGGTGGTGTTCGCGGTCATGCTGGCCGCGGCGGTCATGCTTTCCCTTGGCAACACCTCGTTTCAAGCCACCATCGACGTGTCCAGCAGACGCGTCACGGTGTCAGACACGGTGAAAATCGACGTCTGCGTGGACAATCCGGGCCGCACCCCCACCACGTCGGCGCGCGGCGACCTGCCCATCGGAGACAACCACGAACGGTTCGCCATTCCCATGCTCGCCGCAGGCCAGTCACGCCAGACGACCGTGGAATTCACCGCCGTCAGCCGCGCGGTGCTGCCCATCGGCCCGCTATCCATCCGCAAAGGCGACCCGTTCGGTCTGATCCGCCACGAAAAGAAACTCGTGGACCAGATCAACGTGTTCATCCACCCGCAGACCGTGCTGCTCAACGCCCTGAACGCCGGCATTCCACGCGATCTGGAAGGCCAGCCAAGCGGCGAAATCGTCGACGACGACCTCGACTTCTACGGCCTGCGCGAATACGAGCCCGGCGATGACGTGCGCAACGTGCATTGGCTCAGCTCCGCGAAAACCGGATCGCTTATGATCCGCCAATACGAAGCCACCCGCCGTACCGACACCGCTCTGACCATCAGCGTGAACCCGGATGATTACATCGATTCCCAGGAATTCGAACTGGCCGTATCCGTCCACGCCTCCATCGGCGTGCAATGCCTGCAGCAGAACCGGCCAGTCACCGCGCATGCCGGTTCCACGCACGCCATTCCGCGCAACGCCACGGAATTTCTCGATGGCTGCAGCGGCATCGACCCTGACATCGACGACAATCCCAACCTCGCGCAAACCACTCTCGAACATGCCCCCGACGCATCCTTCTACTTCTTCACCGTCGGCAGGCTCAAAACCATCGACGACATCAAACACATGGTCCTCGCACTCCCCCGCTCCGCAACCTGCGTGGTGCTTCAAGCCGCAACCGGCCAACCGCGCGCCATCAAACGCTACTCCGACTTCACCTTGGCAACCGTGGGAGACCTCAACGACCTCCCCATGATCATGGGGGTGCTGGCATGAGCACCACATTCACCAACACCGGCAATTTCACCGGCAACCTCACCGACACAGGCACCAACTCCGCCAACACCAACACTGGCATGGCGACCGGCACAGGCACCGGCTCATGGGCGGACTCCACCCACTCCGTCATCTGGATGTCCCGCAGCGGCAAGTCCCCAGCCATGCCCAACACCAACCAGCCACACGCCGCGCAATACGCAAGCCTCACGGTCGCCGCCCTGCTGACCATCGCCGCAGCCAGCAACCTCATCGACGTATACGGCTCCGCCCTGTCTTGGACGAGCGCCGCAATCCCCGCCACCATCATCGGCTCGCTCGTGGCGCTTGCCGGTCTCGTTCCCGCGTTGCGCCTGTGGTGGCAGATGCTGTTCATGGCGTGTGCGCAGCTGGTGGTCGGCCCGGTCATCTTCCTGAATGGCACCACCATCGCCCATGTCATTCCCACACTGCGCACGTTGACGCAAGGGTGGATGCGGATGCTCGGCTCGTTCAAATACCTGCTGGCCATCGACCCGCCGACCGGCACCGGCGACGGCTCGCTGCTCGCCGTGTGGACGATCTGCCTGTGGGCCGCGCTGCTGGCCGGTATCTTCGCGGTTGCGGAGGATGGCCGGCTTACGATGGTCGCGGTCGTTCCCGTCGTGGCGAATCTCGCGATCTGCGCGCTGCTTGGCACGTCGAGCGGATTCTACCGTATGGCGATCGGCACGATTATGGCGGTCGTGCTGGTGGTTTGGGTCAGCGCGCGTTGGAAACTGTTGGAATTGGGCCGTTGGCTCAGTTCCGTAGTCATCGTGCTGCTGGCTTCGGCTGTGGCGATCGGCGGATGCTTGGTGGTCGGGCAAAACCGCACCATTCTGCGCGACCATTATGATCCGCCGCTGAGCCCGTACGATTACACCAGCCCGTTGAGCGGCATGCGTTCGTATATCAAGAACCATAAGGACGATGTGCTGCTGACCGTCGACGATCTGCCGGCCGGTTCCACGGTGCGTTTGGCGGTTATGGACCGTTTCGACGGCAATGTGTGGAACCTGTCCGATTCCACCATGGCTTCGGATTCCTCCAACTACCATCGTGTGGGCGATTCCATCACAAACAACGCCACCGGCAAGCGGTTCACCGCGAAATTCACGGTCGATGACGGTTTGAGCGACTATTGGCTGCCGATGGCCGGCGCGGCTTCCAGCGTGAAGTTCGCCACATCGTCGGACGCCGATTCGTTCTACTACAACACCGACACCATGTCGGCGATCTACCCTTCGCGCACCTCTCCGGGATTGTCCTATACGGAAACCGGCGTCATTCCGCGGACGCCGACAGATAAGGAGATCGCCAAGGCGAATGCTTCCTCCATCAGCCAGCCCAAGGCGGAGGATGTGCCCGATTGCGTGGATAAGCTGGCCACCGCGATTGCGGGCGGCCAGTCCAAGGGCGGCGAGGCCGCGCAGGCTCTTGCCGACAAGCTCAGGGAATCCGGCTGGTTCTCCCATGGTTTGAATGGCGATTACCCGTCCAGGGCCGGTCACGGCAACTATCGCATCGACCAGCTGCTCGCCGGCAGTGCGATGGTCGGAGACAGCGAGCAATACGCTTCCGCGATGGCGCTTATGGCCCGCAGTCTCGGCCTGCCGAGCCGCGTGGTGCTGGGCTTCCTGCCGAAGAACGACGAGGGCGAGATCAGTGACAGCCGCACCGAGAAGCATGGCAAAACCACCACCACGAAATTCACCGGCAACGATGTGACCGCTTGGGTGGAGATCAAGCTGGACGGTTACGGATGGGTGGCGTTCTACCCGACACCGAAGGAAACGAAGGTTCCCGACGAGAACCAGAATCTCACTCCGCCCAATCCGCAGACCTTGGTGCGTCAGCCTCCGGTGCCGCTTACCGATCCGCTGCGTGACGACAACCAAGCCAAGGGCAAAACGTCACTTGGCGGCAGCATGGCCGACGAGACGCCGACGAGCCTGTTCTGGCAGCGTTTCGGCAGAATCGTCAGAAAAGTCGCCATCTACGGCAGCCCTCTGTGGACGGTGCTCATCGTCTGCGGCCTGCTGCTCGCCATCAAGGCGATCGCCCTGGCTCGGGCGCGCAGGCATGGCAGCGCATCGCAACGCGTCGCTGCCGGATGGCAGGCGGTCGCGGCGCTTGCCCGGCAAAGCGGCCTTGACGTCCAAGGCACCAGAAACGAGCAGGCGCAGGCCATCGCCGAACAGATGGGCTTCGATGCCGATACACTGCTCGCGCTGGGCAGGGAGGCTGATTACGCGGCCTTCTCCGGAGGCGATGTCACGCAGGAGCATGCGGAACGCTACTGGCATGACATCGCCGAAGAACGAAAGTTCATGCTCGGCTCGCTGCCGACGTTCCGCAGGTGGCGGGCGAAACTATCGCTTGCGGACGTGTTCCACTTCCGGAAAATCCGTTTGCGGAAAATCGGTGTGAAAGGGCGGGACTCATGAACGTCAAACATATTGAGGTCGGTCTGAACAGCAATATCGGCTTGCGTAGGAAAGATAACCAGGACAGCGCCTGCGCAGGCAACGGCGTGTATGTGGTGTGCGACGGCATGGGTGGCGGCAAGGGCGGCAAGCAGGCCAGTTCCGATGTTGCGGAACGGTTCGCGCGTTTGGCCGAACTGCCGACGCGCGATCTTGACGCGATTGACGAAACGCTAATCCTTGCCCAGCAGGAGGTGCTCCGTCTGGGTGAGCAGCTCGGCGGCGTTGCGGGCACTACCATCAGCGGCGTGCTGCTGCCGACGCGTGTCGGCGATGACGCGATATGTTCCGACGAACGGTGTTACATCGTCAATGTGGGCGATTCCCGCACGTACCATATGCGCGCCGACGGCAATGGCGCGTGGCTGGCGGATTCGCTGACGTGCATCACCCGCGACCATTCGGAACGGCAGAACGCCATCGATTCGGGGCAGATGCTGCCCGATGAGGCGAGCCGTTGCATTCCGCGCAACATCATCACGCAATGTGTCGGCGCGCCTGCCGGCATCCAGCCTGACTGGTACGCCGCGCGTGCGGACGGACGGTTCATCATCTGTTCCGATGGGCTGCATGCGCAGATCGGCCGTGAGCAGCTTGCCGAGATCGCGGCGGCGTACGCCGACCCGCAGATGGCCGCGGACATGCTGGTACATGCCGCGCTGAACGCCGGCGGCCGCGACAACATCACCGTCATCGTGGTGGATATGCGTTCCGATATGCCGTGCGACGAGGATTGGAACGTCAGCAAGATCGGCGATGACGAGGATATCGACGATGTGCTGGACGGTACGTTGCAAACGTTACGAGTCATTCAATAAGATGGTTACAGACCACGAGACAAGGAGATCATGATGGTCGATTTCGATGCCGCGGTGGCGGCCGTGCAGGATCCGAACGCCAATCCCGTGTTCCTGGCGAAAATCGCGTACGAGAATCCGGAATTCGGTGCGAATGTCGTTGCCAATCCGCGAGCGTACCCGGGTCTGAAGCGTTGGGTCGCCGAATTCGGCGATGAGCGCGCCCGCCAGCAGCTGGTGGCGATGGGCTGGCCGGTTCCGCAAAATGGCGTGCAGCCGCATCTGATTGCCGAGCCGACGGCCCAGCCAATGGCCGAACCGGTTGCCGAACAGGTCCAACCGGAGCAGCAGTATCAGCCGGCAGTGGCGGAACAGTTCCAGCAGGAGCAGCAGTATCAGCCGGAACAGCCGGTGAACCAGCAATACGGTCAGGACGCTGCCTATGCGGCGTCTAACGAGGCTTCGACCGAGTATGTCGACCCATACATGAATCCCGCCGATTTGTCCGAAGTGGCCGATTATTCATCGAGCCAGCCGCAGAACGAACCGGAACAGCAGTATGCCGAACAGCAGTATGCCGCGGCCCAGGAATCGCCGGCAGACGCGGGGTTCACCGCGGAACTGGCCATGACCACCACCGATCAGATGTTGATGGCCCGTATCGCCAGCGAAGCGCCGGAGCTTCGTCCGTGTCTTGCGCGCAATCCGTACATCTATCCGGAATTGCTTGCCTGGCTTGGCCAGTTGAACGATTCGGCCATCAACGCGGCCATTCGTCTGCGCCAGCAGTGAGCTAACGCCGATTATCAGACCATTTGAAACATAAGGGGTTGTCGCGGGAATCTCCGTGACAACCCCTTATCGTCTTACCGCTAACCGTCCGCGCCGACGCTGTCAACACAAATCGTCAACGCAGTCCGTCAGCGTAATCGTGTCTTCACTGACAAACGCCCTCACTGTTTGCGGAATTGGAAGAACTGGTCGCCGATACGCACCGTGCATGGCGCCTCCAGCTGCATCGGCTTGTGTTCCACTTTGGTTTCGACATCGTCTTGGATGATGTACGTGCCGTTGAGCGAACCGTAATCCTCTATCCACAGCGTGCCATCCTGGTCGAAGCTGATCGCCGCATGGTTGCGTGAGATTGTGCGCGTCGGATCCTCCAGCTTGACCGATTTGGCGCCGGCGGGCACTTCGGCCGAAGGCTTGCGGCCAAGGAGCACGCCCATATCCACGATCACCTGCTGTCCGGTCTGCTCGTTGTCCAGCACGTACGTGTGCTTCGGCTGCTTCATGGTGAAGGCTTCGGAAAGCACGGTGCCGTCCCAGTCGATATCGTCCTCGTCCGAAACGGCAGCGTCGCCCTTCGCAGCGGAAACATCCTGCATATCGTGGTCGTCCGATTCGTTCTGTGCGGCGAGCCGTTCGCGTGTTTCCAAGGAATCGGCGGCATTGTCGACGGGTTCGGCTGTGGGTTGCGCCATCACCGTGACGTCATCGTCATACCACCCTGGTTCGGGCGGCGGCGGGTAAGGTAGAAAACTCATATTCCCATTGTAGGAAGGTGACGTCCATGCCGTCTGATGATACTCATTCTGCAATACGATGCTCGCATATTCCATCTCAAAATATTATGCTGTAACTCGTCAAAAGAGACGGACACGTCGATGTTTCCCTCCGTGTTCACGGATTCGACATTCAAAAAAAGGAAAAAGGATAAGAAGGACTTTTCTCATGGCGAACACTCCTCCGTATGGTCAACCGCAGAATGGGCAACCGCAGTATAACCAGCCTCCGCAGCCGCAGGCGCCAAACTACAGTCAGCCACAGCCGGGCGGGCCTCAATACGGACAGCCGCAACCCATGCCGTACGGCCAGCCGCAGCAATACGGACAACCGCAACCTTATGGACAGCCTCAGCCGCCGATGCCGCAGTATGGTCAGCCGCGGCCGATGCCGTACGGTCAGCCCGCCATGCCCCCAGCCCACCGCGTCTCAACCGGCGGTTCCACAGCCTGCGATGCCACAATATGCCCAATCGCAACAATACGGTCAGCCGCAACCGCCAATGCCCGGCAACTTTCCTTCCCAGCAAGCCGGCGCCGCGGCCAAAAATAAGCCGCCGGTCGCCATTATCATCGGCGCGGTGGCCGCAGTCGTCGTCATCGCGCTGGCAGCGGTGTTCTTCCTTACGAATCGCGTCAGCCGTTCCGATTACGAGGAAGCGCTGGTCCAAACGCAGGCGTTGGAAAGCAGCTATACAGCCATCAATGAGGAATTCAGCTCGGCGGCGAGCGCAACGGACAACGATTCATCCTCCGCTTATGACGAGGGCAAGAAGAAGTTGAAGACCTTCAAGCAGGACAGCGACAAGCTGGCTGCCATGAAGGCCGTGAAGAAAGACAAGGACGTCAAGGAGAAGTACGAGACGTTCGAGCAGGACCGTGCGAAATACGAGAGGTACATGAACGATCTGGCCCAGACCATGCCCGCGCTCATGAAGATGACGCATACCTGCACGAAGCTGCCGAAATTCGACTCCGCCGACATGTCTTCGTACTATCGCGATCTTTCCAAGGCGCTCGAAAGCTGTGCCGCCGACGCCGGCGATCTGGCCAAGGTTCCCATCAAGTCCTATGCCGAGTATGACGCGGATATGCAGGAAAGCGTCAGCAAGAAGAAGGACATTGTGGATCAGATGGCCGATCTGAATCTCAACGATATCGAGTATGGGTCCGCCGATTACGAAAAGCTTCAGGATCTTCATTCGAAGATGTCCGACATCGATTCGCCGACCCTGGATCAGTCCGATTTGCAAAAGGCCGCGAAGGAGGCCGATCTCAGCGGTTCGTTGAAGGATCTGGAAACCACGCTTTCGGAGAAGATCAAGTAACGTCAAAAGACGACTGCGAAACCCTCCCCCGCGATTAATCCACAACCTCGCAATCCCACGACATATAGATATAGCGAAAGGCGGAACCGACCGGTATTGGTCGGTTCCGCCTTTCGCTATGTCAGATGATTCGTCTGTCGACTATCGTGAGGGGAATCTCACAGGGTGTCGCCCAGATCGGTCTGGCCGCCGTTGTCGTCCAGGAAGTCATCCGGGTTGAAGTCATCGCCCAGCTTCAGGTCGCCGAAGTCGATGTTGGAGAAGTCCACATCGGACAGGTCGGTGTCGCCGAAGGAGCTGTCGGTGCCTTCGCCGCCCAAACCGAAGTTCGGGTAGATGGTGTCGCGGATGGCCTTGTCGGGCTCCACCGTGGCATTGCGGTAACGGGCGAGGCCGGTACCTGCCGGGATAAGCTTACCGATGATGACGTTCTCCTTGAGGCCCTTCAGGTCATCGACCTTCTGGTTCAGGGCGGCTTCGGTGAGCACGCGGGTGGTCTCCTGGAAGGAGGCCGCGGACAGCCAGGAATCGGTGGCCAGCGAAGCCTTGGTGATGCCCATCAGCTCCGGACGGCCGGCGGCCGGCTTGCCACCGTTCTTCACGGCTTCCATGTTGGCGGCCTTGAAGCGTGCCTTGTCCACGAGTTCGCCCGGCAGCAGGTCGGTGTCGCCGGAGTCAATCACAGTGATGCGACGCAGCATCTGGTGCACGATGACCTCGATGTGCTTGTCGTGGATATCCACGCCCTGGGAGCGGTACACGGTGTGCACTTCCTCCACGATGTTCACCTGTGCGGCGCGCGGGCCGAGGATGCGCAGGATCTTCTTCGGGTCGACGGAGCCTTCGATGAGCTGGGTGCCGGCTTCGACATGGTCGCCGTCCTTGACCAGCATCGGCGCACGACGGGTCACCGGGTAGACGATCGGCTCGACGGAGTCGTCGTCCGGCTTCAGGGTGACCTGACGGCCGCGCTCGGTGTCTTCCACCTTGACCACGCCGGCGAACTCCGCGATCGGAGCCTCGCCCTTCGGGGTACGGGCTTCGAAAAGCTCGGTGACACGCGGAAGACCCTGGGTGATATCGGAAGCGGAAGCGACGCCGCCGGAGTGGAAGGAACGCAGCGTCAGCTGGGTACCAGGCTCACCGATGGACTGTGCTGCCACGATGCCGACGGCCTCACCGACGTCCACCAGCTTGTTGGTGGCCAGGGACCAGCCGTAGCACTTGGCGCACACGCCACGCTTGGATTCGCAGGTCAGCACGGAACGGGCCTTGACCTCTTCCACGCCGTGGGCAACGAGATCGTTGAGCACGTCCATGGACAGGGCGTCGCCGGCCTTGTACAGCACGGTCTCGCCGTCGGCCGGGTCGATGACGTCGGCCGCGAGCAGACGGGAGTACGGGCCACCGTCGGCGGCCTTGACCAGGTGCAGGTTGCCTTCGGCATCGCGTTCGCCGACCTTCATGGTCAGGCCGCGCTTGGTGCCGCAGTCCTCCTCGCGCACGATCACGTCCTGGGAGACGTCCACCAGACGACGGGTCAGGTAGCCAGACTCTGCGGTACGCAGTGCGGTATCGGCCAGACCCTTACGCGCGCCGTGCTGGGAGATGAAGTATTCCAGCACGGACAGGCCCTTACGGTAGTTGGACTTGACCGGTCGAGGAATGATCTCGCCCTTCGGGTTTGCCACCAAGCCTCGCATACCTGCGATCTGGTTGATCTGCATCATGTTTCCTCGTGCACCGGACTGCACGATGATGGCCAGGTTGTTCTTGGAATCGAAGTGTTCCTCAACCGCCTCGGAGACCTCGCTGGTGCACTTGGTCCACAGGTCGACCAGTTCCTGACGACGCTCCTCTTCGGTGAGCATACCGATTTCGTAGTTCTCGTTAACCTTGTCGGCTTCGCCTTCGTACTTTTCGATGTACTCGTCCAGTTCCGGCGGCTGGATAACGTCGGAGAACGCGAAGGACACGCCGGACCACGGTGCGCGGGTGAAGCCCAGATCCTTCAGGGCGTCCAGTGTCGCGGCCACCTGAGCGGTGGAGTAACGGGTCGCGATGTCGTCGACGATCTTGCTCAGACGCTTCTTCGGCGCCTGCTCGTTGACGAACGGGTAGTCGACCGGCAAGGTGCCGTTGAACAGGATACGGCCGTAGGAGGTGGCGAACAGGACGGAGCCGTCATGGAAACGCTCCTCCTTGACCACGTCCGGGCTGCCCGGTTCCGGATCGACGACCTTGACCTCGCCCGGCTCCCAGTCCTTCGGCAGCACGAAGTCCTGCGGAAGGCGGATGAGCACCTTGGCCTGCATGTCGATCTCGTGCTTGTCGAGCGCCATTTCGGCCTCTTCCAGCGAGGAGAACACGCGGCCCTGGCCCTTGGCGCCGTCGATGACGGTGGTCAGGTAGTACAGACCGAGGATCATGTCCTGGCTCGGCATGGTCACGGTGTGGCCGTCTGCCGGCTTCAGGATGTTGTCAGAAGCCATCATCAGGGAACGGGCCTCAGCCTGGGCTTCGGCGGACAGCGGCAGGTGGACTGCCATCTGATCGCCATCGAAGTCGGCGTTGAATGCGGCGCAGGCAAGCGGCGGCAGGTGGATGGCCTTGCCTTCCACCAGGATCGGCTCGAATGCCTGGATGCCCAGACGGTGCAGCGTAGGTGCACGGTTCAGGAGCACCGGATGCTCGGAGATGACCTCTTCGAGCACGCCCCACACTTCGGAGTCGGCGCGGTCCACGAGGCGCTTGGCGCTCTTCATGTTCTGCGCGAAGCCCTGGTCCACGAGGCGCTTGATGACGAACGGCTTGAACAGCTCGAGGGCCATCGGCTTCGGCAGACCGCACTGGTGCATGCGCAGGGACGGGCCGACCACGATCACGGAACGGCCAGAGTAATCCACACGCTTACCGAGCAGGTTCTGACGGAAACGGCCCTGCTTGCCCTTGAGCATGTCGCTCAGGGACTTGAGCGGACGGTTCGAAGCGCCGGTGACCGGACGGCCACGACGGCCGTTGTCGAACAGGGAGTCGACGGCTTCCTGGAGCATGCGCTTCTCGTTGTTGAGCATGATCTCCGGGGCGCCGAGCTCGATGAGGCGCTTCAGACGGTTGTTACGGTTGATCACACGACGGTAGAGGTCGTTGAGGTCGGAGGTGGCGAAACGGCCACCGTCGAGCTGCACCATCGGGCGCAGGTCCGGCGGGATGACCGGGATCACGTCGAGCACCATGGCCTCCGGCTTGTTGCCGGTGGTCAGGAACGCGTTGACGACCTTCAGACGCTTCAGGGCGCGGGCCTTGCGCTGGCCGGTGCCCGTGTCGATCTCTTCGCGCAGCTGCTTGGAGGCTGCCTCGAGGTCGAAGTCCTGCAGACGCTTCTTGATGGCTTCGGCGCCCATGCAGCCTTCGAAGTAATCGCCGTAGCGGTCTTCCATCTCACGCCACAGGTCGACGTCGCCTTCCATGTCTCCCGGCTTCAGGGTCTTGAAGCGGTCGAACACGGCGCTCAGACGCTGGATCTGCTCGTCGTAGCGGGTACGGATGGCGGCCATTTCACGCTCGGCGCTGTTGCGCAGCTTGGCGCGTGCGGAGCCCTTGGCTTCGCCTTCGGCTTCGAGCTCGGCCAAATCGGCTTCGACCTTCTTGGCGCGCTCCTCGATTTCGGCGTTGCGGCGCTTCTCGAGGTTGGCGATCTCGTTGTCGAACTCCTGCTGCAGGTCCGGCAGGTCCTGATGACGCTGCTCTTCGTCCACCTTGGTGACCATGTAGGCCGCGAAATAGATGACCTTCTCGAGATCCTTCGGAGCGATGTCCAGCAGGTAGCCCAAACGGGACGGCACACCCTTGAAGAACCAGATGTGGGTCACCGGAGCGGCAAGCTCGATATGGCCCATGCGCTCACGACGCACACGGCTCTTGGTGACTTCCACGCCACAACGCTCGCAGACGATGCCCTTAAAACGCACGCGCTTGTACTTACCGCAGGCGCATTCCCAGTCGCGGGTAGGTCCGAAGATCTGCTCGCCGAACAGGCCGTCTTTCTCCGGCTTCAGGGTACGGTAGTTGATGGTTTCCGGCTTCTTGACCTCGCCGTAGCTCCAGTTGCGGATGTCGTCGGCGGTAGCCAGTCCGATCCTCAGTTTGTCAAATTCGTTGACGTCCAGCACTCTATTGTCCTGTCTATCGATTCTTAATGCTTATCACGTTGTTCAGGAACCGACCGCGGCGCACGCTGTGTCATGCAGCGCGGCCGGTCCTTTCGATCACTGGAATTCGGGTTCCTCGGCAACCTGATCTTCCTTGGCGGCAGCGTCAGGACGCGCACCGATGTTGAAGCCCAGATCATCGGAGGATGTGGACGGATCGTCGTCCTCTTCCTTCATGTCGATAGCCACGCCGTCGGCGTTGAGCACTTCGACATTCAGGGACAGGGACTGCATTTCCTTAAGCAGCACCTTGAAGGACTCCGGGATGCCTGCCGGCGGCAGGTTCTCGCCCTTCACGATGGCGCCGTAGACGCGCACGCGGCCGTCGACGTCATCGGACTTGGTGGTCATCATTTCGTGCAGCGTGTAGGCGGCACCGTAGGCCTCGAGGGCCCACACTTCCATCTCGCCGAAGCGCTGGCCACCGAACTGAGCCTTGCCGCCCAGCGGCTGCTGGGTGATCATGGAGTACGGGCCGGTGGAGCGGGCGTGGATCTTGTCGTCGACCAGGTGGTGCAGCTTCAGCATGTACATGTAGCCAACGGAGATCGGCTTCGGGAACGGTTCGCCGGTACGGCCGTCGAACAGGGTCGCCTTACCGTCGGGGCCGACGAGTTTGTTGCCGTCGCGGTCCGGAAGGGTGCAGCTGAGCAGGCCCTTGATGGTCTCCGGACGGACGCCGTCGAACACCGGGGTTGCGACCGGGGTGCCCGGAGCGCCCTTTTCGGCGCCCTGCGGCACGTACTTCTTCCAAGCGGCCTCGGCATCCGGATCCAGGGAGATGTCCCAGCCGGCGTGCGCGATCCAGCCGAGGTGCAGTTCCAGCACCTGGCCAAGGTTCATTCGAGAAGGCACGCCCAGCGGGTTCAGCATGATGTCCACCGGAGTACCGTCGGCGAGGAACGGCATGTCCTCTTCCGGCAGGATGCGGGAGATGACGCCCTTGTTGCCGTGACGGCCGGAGAGCTTGTCGCCCTGGGTGATCTTACGGTGCTGTGCGATGTAGACGCGAATCATCTGGTTCACGCCGTTCGGCAGTTCGTCGCCGTCTTCCTCGGCGTCCTCGCGGGTGATTTCCTTGACCGCGATGACGGTGCCGGTCTCGCCGTGAGGCACGCGCAGCGAGGTGTCACGCACTTCGCGGCTCTTCTCACCGAAGATGGCGCGCAGCAGGCGCTCTTCCGGAGTCAGCTCGGTCTCGCCCTTCGGGGTGACCTTGCCGACCAGGATGTCGCCGGCTTCGACTTCGGCGCCGATGCGGATGATGCCACGCTCGTCGAGGTTGGCCACCGCGTCCTCGCCGACGTTCGGCAGGTCGCGGGTGATCTCTTCGGCGCCCAGCTTGGTTTCACGGGCATCGATCTCGTACTCCTCGATGTGGATGGAGCTCAGGGTGTCGTCCTGCACGAGGCGCTGGGAGATGATCACAGCATCCTCGTAGTTGTAGCCGTTCCACGGCATGAAGGCGATGAGCAGGTTCTTGCCCAGTGCCATCTCGCCCTTCTGGGTTGCCGGACCATCGGCCAGCACGGTGCCGGCTTCCACGCGTTCGCCGTCGTGGATGAGCGGGACCTGGTTGTAGCAGGTGGTCTGGTTGGAGCGCTGGAACTTGGCCAGCTTGTAGGAGCTGGCGGTGCCATCGTCGTTCATGGTACGGATGATGTCGGCGGACACGTAGGTCACCACGCCCGGCTTCTCGGCCAGGATGACGTCGCCGGAATCGACGGCGGCGCGCCATTCGGCGCCGGTGCCCACGAGCGGACGCTCGGATTCGATCAGCGGCACGGCCTGACGCTGCATGTTGGTGCCCATCAGCGCTCGGTGTCCCTCATCGTGCTCCAGGAACGGAATCAGGGAGGCGCCGACGGAAACCATCTGACGCGGGGAGACGTCCATGTAATCGACGGAGCTGACCGGCACATCGACCGCTTCCTCTTCGCCGACTCGGGCAAGGGCCTGCTTCTTGACGAAGTTGCCGTTCTCGTCGAGCTCCTGGTTGGCCTGGGCGATGACGTGCTCGGCATCGCGGTCTGCGGTCATGTACTCGACTTCGTCGGTGACGTGGCCGTTGACGACCTTGCGGTACGGGGTCTCGATGAAACCGAACGGGTTGATGCGTCCGAAGGTTGCCAGGGAGCCGATCAGACCGATGTTCGGGCCTTCAGGAGATTCGATCGGGCACATACGGCCGAAGTGGGACGGGTGCACGTCTCGCACTTCCATGGAGGCGCGGTCGCGGGACAGGCCGCCGGGGCCCAGAGCGGACAGACGACGCTTGTTGGTCACGCCAGCCAGAGGGTTGTTCTGATCCATGAACTGGGACAGCTGGGAGGTTCCGAAGAACTCCTTGATGGTGGCGTTCACCGGACGGATGTTGATCAGGGACTGCGGGGTGATGGCCTCGGGATCCTGGGTGGTCATACGTTCGCGGACCACACGCTCCATACGGCTCAGACCGGTGCGCAGCTGGTTCTGGATCAGCTCGCCGACCTGGCGGATACGACGGTTGCCGAAGTGGTCGATATCGTCGACGTCCACGCGCAGGTCAACGTCCTGGCCGTCGCGCTTGCCCGGGAACTTGGTCTCGCCCGCATGCAGGGTGACCAGGTACTTGATGGTGGCGATGATGTCCTCGCGGGACAGGCTGCGGTCGTTGACGTCCTTTTCCAGACCAAGCTTGCGGTTGATCTTGTAACGGCCGACGCGGGCCAGATCGTAACGCTTGGTGTTGAAGTAGAAGGAGTCCAGCAGGTTCTTGCCGGCTTCCGGAGTCGGGGTGTCGGCCGGACGGATCTTGCGGTACAGGTCGGTCAGGGCCTCGTCCTGGGTCTGCACGGTCTCCTTGGCGAGAGCGTCCATGACCAGCGGGTAGTCCTTGAAGGCGTCGGCAATTTCATCCTTGGTCATGCCGATGGCCATGAGGAACACGATGGCGGACTGCTTGCGCTTACGGTCCACACGCACGCCGAGGACGTCGCGCTTGTCGATCTCGAACTCGAGCCATGCGCCACGGCTCGGGATGATCTTCGCGCCGAAGACTTCCTTATCGGAGGTACGGTCCTGGGAACGGTCGAAGTACACGCCCGGGGAACGCACGAGCTGGGACACGATCACTCGCTCGGTACCACCGATGATGAAGGTGCCGTGCGGGGTCTGCAGCGGGAAATCGCCCATGAACACGGTCTGGGACTTGATTTCGCCGGTGTCGCCGTTCTCGAATTCGGCGTTCACGTACAGCGGCGCGGAGTAGGTGTAATCCTTCTCCTTGCATTCCTGCACGGTGTGGCGCGGTTCTTCGAAGTACGGATCGGAGAAGGTCAGGCTCATGGTCTGAGCGAAGTTCTCGATCGGGGAGATCTCCTGGAAGACCTCGTCAAGACCGGAGGTGTGGGGCACGGTGTTGGTGCCGTTCTCCAGATCCTCCTGGACTCGCTTCTGCCAGCGCTCGTTGCCGATGAGCCAGTCAAAGCTGTCAGTCTGTACACCCAACAGGTAGGGTACATCAATGGGCTCGCGGATGGAGCCGAAATTCACACGGTCCGACGCCTTGTGCAGATCAATATCGTGCTGGTCGGCGCGTGCGATGATGGTGGTGGTGTTCGTCGTAGCCTCAGCCAATGGACGTTCCTTATCGCTCGCTAAATCGTTTCGATATGTTTCCCCGGAAGCGCTCTCATTGGCCACCATATGCCTAATACGCGGGCGCTTCTTCCTTGTCAGCGTGCCCGCTATATGACACGCATCTACGCAAAGTCATAAGAATAGCATAACCTGTAGATTTTATTCCACTGTGATGCCGACCGGTTCCGACTTGGTTTTCGCATGTCCTTTGACTGACAGTTGGGCCGAATACACGCCACGGTCCACGTTCGGCAGGTCCGCCGCGTCGGCGCATTCGCTGCCGGAACGCACGCCCGGCCAAGTGATCGTCTGCTTGACCTCGTCGCCCTTGGCTATCAGCCGGTAATCCGTGTCCACGGGGCATACGTTCGATTTCCAGACCACGTCCTTGCCCGACTTGATCGTCAGCACCATGCCCGCCTGGGACACGTCGATCAGACAGCCAGCCTTGCCGGAACCGTTGTATTTCACGGAAGCGGTGAAGTCCATCGTGCCGCCCACACCGAAGCTCGATGCGGCCGGAGTAAGCGACAGCGCGACGTTGGATGCGTCGCAATCGGGGACGCTGCTTTTCTGCTGTTGGATCGGCGACGGCACCTCCTTGCGGGAGATCGCGTAAACATCGGCATGGTGGATTTCGCGGTTGACAGCGACGACGCCCTGCGTCAGCGAATACAGGCAGAATACGATGAAGCTCAGCACCAGCACCGTCGCGATACCGAAAACGATGCGGCGGCGGCGATACATCGCCTGCTGTTGTTTCGTACGTTTCTTACCGGTCCGCGGGGAGGTCTTGTAAGCCATGGCTCCCAGTCTAGCGTGTCATCCTCCGTGCGGCACCGCGGCCGCACGCACCACGCATGCCGTGTACGTTACACCGGCAGCCGCACCCCTCCCCCGGGCAGGATTTCGATCAGACCGTCCTCGTCAAGCGACGCGATGCATTTGTCCAGCTGCACGTGGTCTTTCCACAGCCGTTCGACGCTCTTGCGATCAAGCACCGTCTCGCCATCCGGCAGGCCGCGCAGCGCGTTCAGCACCAGCCCGCGCACCTGCCGGTCCGTACCTTGGAATCGTTGGCGTGGTCGCGTACGCCGCTGCCCCAATCCCGGTCTTCCGTTGCGTAGGAACGCGCATTTTCCGGCGATCGGACAGGCTTCGCATAATGGCGATTTCGCAGTGCACACCGTCGCGCCGAGTTCCATGACGGCCTGGTTCCACACGACGGACGGGCGATCGAAACGACGGCATTTCGCGGAATCATCGTCCGGCAGCAGCCGTTTCGCCAGCGCGCGTTCCGCGGGACTTGCGCTGCCGCCGAGCGATTCGACGCCGACGAACGCACGTGACAGCACACGGCGGATGTTCGTGTCGACCACCGCGATACGTTCGCCGAAAGCGAACGACAGCACCGCGCTTGCCGTGTAATCACCGATGCCGGGCAGAGCAAGCAATTCGTCGTACGTATGCGGCAGCTCGTCGGCGTAATCGTATGCGATGACGTACGCGCATTCCTGCAATCGCAGGGCGCGCCGCGGATAGCCAAGCCGCCCCCATGCGGTGATCACGTCGGATTTCGGGGCGTCGGCGAGCGCGGCTGCGTCCGGCCATCGGTCCATCCATGCGGTCCAATACGGCACGACGCGGCCCATCTGCGTCTGCTGGCTCATCACTTCGGAAACGAGCACGCCCCACGGTGTGGTGCGGCCGAATCGCCATGGCAGGTCGCGCGCGTTGGTCTGCCACCATTGCGCGAGCGTCGTTGCGATTTCGTCAGCATCGGAAGCATCGGAGGTGACGGCGGTGGCGGAATCGGCAAAGTCGTCAAAGTCGGCGTCACGTACGGCGGTGTCGTATGTGGTGTTCGTGTCGTTCATCGTTCCTATTCTTAGCATTTATGACGAACGAAGAACATACCGATAACGCGCAGGGCGCAACGCGCGACGCCGAGACGCAGGCGGCCGAAGCCAAGGTCGAGAAGATGTTCGAATACGGGTACCGCAAGTCCAATTACGGCCCGGACGAACTGGTGACCGACGCGCACGGCAATCCGATTTCCGTGGTGGACGCGATGCTGAGCGCGAAGGACGCAGCGAAGGCGGAGACCTCCACCCCGCACCTGTGCTACTACTCCCCGCGTATTCCGGGCAACACGGGTTCCGCGATCCGCCTGTGCGCCGTGACGGGAACGATTCTGCACCTGGTGGAACCTTTGGGTTTCAATCTGCGGGATACCAAGCTGCGCCGTGCGGGGCTCGACTACCATGACATGGCGCATGTGGTGCTGCACCCGAATTTCGAGGATCTGGTGGAATCGATGCCGGATTCGCGCATCATCGCCTTCACCGCGCACGCCACCAAGCTGTACACCGACATCGAATACAAGCCGACCGACATCCTGCTGTTCGGTCCGGAACCGGGCAATATCCCCGATCCGATGGACATCATGGCCGGCCCGCATGTGGCCGAGCAGGTGCGTCTGCCGATGCGTCCTTCGCTGCGTAGCCTGAATCTCACCAACTGCGCCTCCATCGCCATCTACGAAGCCTGGCGACAGTTGAACTTTGCCGGCGGTAAGTAAAAACAGTTTTACAAACGCAAAAGAGCCCGGCCCTCCGTGCAGGAAGGTCGGGCTCCTTCGTAAGAACGTCAGTTCTTGAAGGAGTGGATCGGCGCCGGAATGCGGCCGCCACGGGTCACGAAGGCCTCGCAGCTGGTCTGGTTCACCGGAATGATCGGCGCGTAGCCCATGAGGCCGCCGAAGTTGGCCATCTCGCCCACGCCCTTGCCTTCCACCGGGATTACACGCACGGCGGTGGTCTTCTGGTTGACCATGCCGATGGCCGCCTCGTCGGCGATGATGCCGGAAATGGTGGCCGCGGTGGTGTCGCCGGGGATGGCGATCATGTCAAGGCCGACGGAGCATACGCAGGTCATGGCCTCAAGCTTTTCGATCTTCAGGCAGCCGTTGTTGGCCGCGTCGATCATGTTCTTGTCTTCGGAGACCGGAATGAACGCGCCGGACAGGCCGCCCACATAGGAGGACGCCATGATGCCGCCCTTCTTCACCTGGTCGTTGAGCATGGCGAGCGCGGCGGTGGTGCCTGGGGCGCCCACCTGTTCGAGGCCGATCTTCTCCAGCACTTCGCCGACGGAGTCGCCCACGGCGGGGGTCGGGGCGAGCGAGAGGTCGATGATGCCGAATGGCACTCCGAGTCGGCGGGAGGCCTCCTGGGCCACCAGCTGGCCGACGCGCGTGATCTTGAACGCGGTGCGCTTGATGGTTTCGCACAGGAACTCGAAGTCCTTGCCCTTGGCTTCGTCCAGCGCGCGGGAGACCACACCCGGGCCGGAAACGCCGACGTTGATGACCGCGTCGCCTTCGGTCACGCCGTGGAAGCCGCCTGCCATGAACGGGTTGTCGTCCGGGGCGTTGCAGAACGCCACGAACTTCACGCAACCGTAGGAGTCGTTGTCTGCGGTGGCGTGCGCAATGTCCTTGATGATGTGGCCGAGCAGTTCGACGGAGTTCATGTCGATGCCGGTTTTGGTGGAGCCCACGTTCACGGAGGAGCACACGATGTCCGTTTCGGAAAGCGCCTGCGGCAGGGACCGGATAAGCATCTCCTCGGCCGGGGTCATGGACTTGGATACGAGTGCGGAGTAGCCGCCGATCAGGTCGACGCCGACCTTCTTGGCCGCGCGGTCGAGCGCGTGCGCGATCTTGACAAAATCCTCGGAGCTCTTGCAGGAGCTTGCGCCGACCAGGGAAATCGGGGTGACAGTGATGCGCTTGTTGACGATCGGGATGCCGAAATCGCGTTCGATGGCCTGGCCGGTGGACACGAGGTCCTTGGCGTACGTGGTAATCTTGTTGTAGATGTTCTCGCAGACCTCGTCGACGCTGTCGGCGGCGCAATCCAGCAGGCTGATGCCCATGGTGATGGTGCGCACGTCGAGCTTCTCCTGCTCGATCATCTTGTTGGTCTCGTGGACCTCCATGATATTCAGCATGGTTTTTCCTTACGGTTGCTCGGATTCGAAGATTCGGTTACTTGCCTGACCAGCAGCTCAGACGCGGTGCATCTTGGTGAAGATCTCCTCGCGCTGGCAGCGGATGCGCACGCCGATCTCCTCGCCGAGCTTGTCGAGATCGTCGACGACGGTGCCGAATTCTTCGTCGGCGTTGGAGTAGTCCACAATCATCATCATGTTGAAGAAACCGTCGATGATGGTCTGCGAAATGTCGAGTACGTTGACCTTGTGCGCGGAAAGATAGGTGCAGACGCGTGCGATGATGCCGACAGTATCCTGACCGACGACGGTGATGATTGCCTTGTTCATGGAACTCCCTAAACGTGAGGTGCGAATATCCAGTTACCGCCTCGGCGAATTGCCGGGCGTGCCCCCAAGTATAGGAAACGCACGCGCCAAAACACCCCTCTCTCCCGCTTTTCGCATTACATGGTGAGACGCCACACGCGCATGTCAGTAGTCAAACGTTTACCTAGGTCGTCACCGCCCACGGATTCACCCGCGCCGTGTCGCAACACAGCATGACATGCAACATCCGCCGGCAAATTACAACGCAGCGCACATATCGTGCCCATATCTCGCACATATCGCGTACATACCCCTGCACATACGGCAGCGGCCCCGCACCCGCCGTGTCACAAGGAACACGCAGGAACGGGGCCGCCGGATACGGCTCTACGTCTTAGCGCCAAATACCGTTCAATGCACGCGCATCAACCGCATCGATCTTGCCGGACGATGCGATGCGAAGCTCACCGTCGCCATCAGCGCCTTGGAACAGCATGCTTCCTGCCGTCTGACCGCCATTGAGGAACACTTCGACAACATTGCGGTCGAAGAACACCTCCACCTGGCGAACATCGGTGATGCCGCTGTCGAAGTCGACATCCTCCACCGCAGTGCCCTTGGCCACCAGGCGGGTCACGCCATCAGTGCGCTGCAGCAGCAGTTCGGTCGGCCTGCCGTCCTGCGGGTTGACGCCCTTCGCCAGCACCATGATGGCATCGGCATCATCCGCCAGATGCACGTTCGCATAGTATGCGTTGCCGGGAGCCGTAACGACCATATCCCCGCCATCGCCGTGCACGGCAAGACGCTCGCCGAGCAGCTCGCGGTACACTTCATCCACCGGCCTGCTATACAGCCTGCCGTCACGCACGTGCAATTCGCGCGGCAGCGACATCATGCCGTTGGCAAGGCACGGCTGCTCAACACGCATCGCCGGGAAGTCGGTATACCAGCCGAATACGATGCGACGGCCGTTATCGTCGACGAAGCTTTGCGTGGCGTAATATCCGGTGCCGAAATCGCACCAGTCGCTGGCCTTGACATCCAGTTTCGGACCATTATCGGTGTTCACCAAGTCGCCGGCATACCAACGCACCTGCTGGAAACGTCCCTGCTTGTCGCGGTAGTGCATCAGCGCGCCCACGGCAACGGTCGTACCGTCGACCTGGAACAGGTCCGGGCATTCGTAGGTGCGTGCGATCTGATGACCGAAATCGGCGAGCACCGGTCCTTCATAGCGCCATGTCACATTGCGCTTGAGCGGCTTCTTCGCGGAGAACAATGTCATGGCGGGAACGGTGGCGTTGTTCGGCTGGTCGACCCCCGGCTTGCCCTGAGGAGAATAAGTGAACCAGCCGCCGGTGTTCTGGGTGCTGATGCCGGGAACCGCACTATCGGCGGCGTCTGCGCTAAATTCCGATACCGGCAGATTGGTGGCGGTTACCATATAGGCACGATCCGGGTCGAGCGCCTCGCCGCCCATGCCGCATTCAACCTTCGGATCACGGAAGTCATAGCCAAAATCGTCATTCGCACGCAGCGCCACCGGCGATTCCACGCGAACATGCACGCCGTCCTCGCACAGGCAGGTGGTCTGGTATTCGGTGACGGAGGATTCGTCGCCGCGGGTTTCCAGATGACGGGTCAGGTACAGGCGGATGGCGTTTGCCTCGTTGCCGGCGACCGGATTGTCATGCTCGTCCACGGTCACGGCCGAACCGGAGAACGCGCCGCCGACGATACGCTCGTCGGTGTGCAGTTCGGGCTGCGGTTCCAGGAAGACTGGCAGATGAGTCCAATGCACCAGATCACGGCTTACCGCGTGCCCCCAATGCATATTGTCCCAGCCGAAACCATACGGGTTGAGCTGGAAGAACAGGTGGTAGCGCCCTTGGAACTGGCACAGGCCGTTCGGATCGTTCATCCAACGTGCGAACGGTTCGAAATGCGCGCCCGAACGCCCGAAACGGTTGTAGATCTGTTCCAGCGTGGGCTGTGCAGGCCAATCGGTGTCGCTTGGATTCATGTTCACGTAGCGAACGCCGTTGTCAAGCAGGTCATCGCATTCGGAAAGGTAGCCGAAGCGTACAACCAGGCCGCTTGCCGCCACGGTGACGGTGGATTTCTGCGGCACCGCAATGGAGAAATGATGCCTGCGTTCGGCGATGGGCATGGTGTGCGCCGCGATTGCGACGCCGTTGCCGTCCGCAACGGTGACGACGGCGTTCCCCTCGCCACAGCGTTCGGCGAACAGATCGAGCTGCCGGTAGCCGCCGGTTTCGACGGAGATGGAATAGGTATTCGACATAGTAGACCCCTCTACACGTGTGAAATGAATATGGAAAATGGATGGAAATACTCAAAGACGCAGTGCCGTCAGGAAACGATCGAATCGCGTTCGATGATGCGGCATCGCAACGGTGTCATCAGGCCGTTCTCCAAACGCCTGATCGAATCCTCACTGCGTGCAAGGCTTTCCGTGGCGGCTTCATCGTCGATCATGGCGACCAGCTGATGCACCGCTTCGAAGCCCATTTCGTAGTGAGGAAGCTCCAAGGTGGTCAACGCGGGCTTGAGCACGTCCGTAATGAGCGGCTGGTTGTCGATGCTGATCACGGAAACGTCTGTGCCGATGCCGACCGACCGCTCTCTGGCCGCCTCGTAGATGAAGGTCGCGCGCACATCGTTGAAGCAGAAGATGCCGTCCGGCTTGATCTCGTCGAACACGCGACCGGCTTCCGAAGCGGCGTTTGTGGCCTCTTCCACGTTGACGACCAACTGCTCGTCGAAGGGGATGCCCGCGTCCGCGAGCGCTCGGCGATACCCGGCGAACCGCTCCCCCTGGGCGATAATGGTGATTGAGGAACCGTAGTAAACGATGCGTTTGCAGCCGGCCTGAATCAGCCGATTGGTGGCATCGTACCCTGCCATTTCGTCGTCGGGGTAGATCGAGGGAATCTTGCGATTCTCGTCTTCGCTGTCGACGACGACCGTGGGGCTGCCTTCGAGTTCGGCGGGGATCTCCACAACACGGTGGTACATCATGGCATACAGGAAACCGTCCACGCGGTACTGCCGCAGGGCCGCGATCTCCTGGTTCTCCAGTTCCCGATCGTTTCCCGTGTTGACGGTGAGCAGAATATAGCCGAGTTTGCGCGCTGCCTCCTGCGCTCCCACCAGTACGCGCCCGGCATGTGGCGAGGTGGCGATCTCATCGGTGATAAAGCCGAGGACATACGACCTGCTGGTGCGCAATGTACGCGCCACGGAGTTCGGCTTGTATCCCATTGATTGGGCCGTTCCGCGCACTCGTTGCGCCACCGCCTTGCTGACGCGATTGCGGTCCTTGTTGTTCATGACCAATGACACGGTGCAACTGGAGACGCCGGCCTCTTTTGCGATGTCTTTGATCGATACCAATGGTTTTGCCTTGTCTGCTTGGCGGCTTTGTGAAGCGGATTCCATTGTATGCCCGCCTTTCTTTGGCGACACTCTGCCGTTCAGCTTTTCGCGTATCGGATGCCCGGCTGCTCCCGGTCATGGATGTCCATTCCCGGAATCCGGCCGAACGAGTACACGATCCACGCAGTGCAGAACATCGGCAGCGACATGCCGAACACCATGAGCAGACCCGGCCATTGCGCCCAGGCAAGGATCGCCAGCAGTGCGAGTCCGATCTGCAGCAGGGTGCACAGCGGACGGGCCACGATCATGGTCAGTGTTGTGCGGACGATCCACAGCGGACGTTCGTCATAGTTCGCGCGCACCACCCAGACCAGCATGGTGAAGGCCAGCAATACCAGTGCCAGCACGAACAGTACGCCGGAAACCGCCACGTCGAACGTTCCGCGTGCATGCCAGTTCATCATGTAGTAGTCGATGGCGAGCACCACCCAGCATACGGCCAACGGCCAGCCGAAGAGATTCGCCTGCTTGAGCTCGTTTTTCCATGCGCCGTGGAAGATGCCCCATACTTCCTTGGCACGCATCGACCGATCCTCAGCACGCAGCCACGTGCGGAACGTGGTTTGCGCGGCGGCGCAGGATGGGAAGAATCCCAGCACCACGGCACCCAGCAGTGTGTGCACGAGCATGGCGATGTTCACCACGAAGATCGTGAGCAGCAGACGGCAGAACCGTTCATAGGCCACGGAAAAACGAGCGAGCATGGCGAATCCCTTTCAATCAGCCCTTGACGGCGCCGAGCATGACGCCCTTGTTGAAGTACTTCTGCAGGAACGGGTACAGCACCAGCAGAGGCAGGGTGGAGACGATGATGATGCCGAACTTGATCTGGTCGGCCGCCTGCTGTTGGGCCGCGGCGTTGACGTTCGTACCGGTGCCTTGTGCCACCAGCAGCAACTGCTGCAAGACCACCTGCAACGGCTGCTTTGTGTCGTCGGTGATGTAGATCAAGCCTGTCATGAAGTCGTTCCAGTGGCCGACGAAGTAGTACAGGCCGATGACGGCGAGGATGGCGGAGCTTAACGGCAGCACGATCTTGAAGAAGTAGCCGAAGTAGCTCAGGCCGTCGATCTGCGCAGCATCATGCAGTTCCTCCGGAATGGAGGTTTCGAAGAAGGAGCGCGCCACGATCACGTTGTATACGGAGACAGCGCCGGGCAGGATGAACACCCACATGGTGTTGTTGATGCCGAGGGCTTTGTACAGCAAATAGTTCGGAATCAGGCCGCCGCTGATGAACATGGTGACGGTGAACAGGAACATGATGACGCGGCGCGGCTTGAATTCGCGGCGGGACAGCGCGAAGGCGCAGGGGATGGTCACGGCCATGTTGACCGCGGTGCCGACCACCGAGTAGATGATCGTGTTGAGATAGCCCTGCCAGATGCGATGGTTGGCGAACACCTTCGCATACCCGACGAAGGTCACGCCTTTGGGCAGCAGGGTCACTTCGCCGCCGGCCACGGCATTCGGGTCGGAGAACGATGCGATGACCACGAACCACAGGGGGTAGAGCACTGCGACCACGGTGAACACCAGAAGCAGCACGATGACAAAGTCGACGGCCAGATCACCTGGCGTTTTCTTCTGACGTACATGCTTGTTCCAGGGAATATCGTTCTTGCTTTGGGCAACGGCCCCGGTTGTTGTTGCAGACATGATGACTGCCTCCTAGAAAATGCTCGTATCGGAAACGCGCTTGGCGATCGCGTTCGCGGTGATCAGGAAGACGAAGTTGACCAAGGTATTGAACAGGCCGATGGCGGTCGAATACGAATACTGGCCGTTAATAATACCGATCTTGTAGGTGTAGGTCGCGATGACCTCGGTGGCCGGCATATTCAGCGAATTCTGCATCAGGTAGATCTTGTCGAAACCCACGTTGAGCACGGAACCCATGTTCATGATGAGCAGGATTGCGCAGGTCGGCATGATCGCCGGCAGGTCGACGTAACGGATCAGTTGCAGACGGCCGGCGCCATCGATCTTCGCGGCCTCGTACAGCGAGGTGTCCACGCCGGCGAGCGCGGCCAGGTAGATGATGGAGTTCCAGCCGACGTGCTGCCAGACTTCGGAGATCCAGTAGACGGCGGTGATGGCGCTGGTGGAGCCCATCAGCGATTCGTCGCCGAAGAAGCGGCCCAGGATGCCGGAGCCCGGGGACAGGAAGATGTTGAGCATCGAGACGATGACCACCACGGAGATGAAGTGCGGCATGTAGGTGACGGTCTGCACGAAGCCCTTGATCTTCTTCGAGCCGATCTGGTTGATGAGCAGGGCCAGAATGATCGGGAAGATGAAGCCCATGACCAGCGTCCACAGGGAGATACGGACGGTGTTGGTCATGATCTCGCCGAAGAGCGGGTTATGGAAGAATTCGTTGAAATATTTGAGCCCTACGAACTTGCCGCCGGTCAGGCCCTTGGTCGGGTCGAACTCGCGGAAGGCAAGCTGGATGCCCCACATCGGCACGTAGGCGAACAGGCCGACGAAGAACAGGGCGGGAGCGGTGAGGATCCACAGCTGCCAGTAGCGGCGGAAGTGGTCGGCGATGCGATCGAGCAGACCTGGTTTCTTGCGGTCGGGAGCCGCTTCCATCGCCACGGTCCGTGCAGCAACGCCTTGCGATGTTTGTGCACTCATGTTGGTCTCCAATTTAGGATGATTGCTAGGGAACAAAAATGCGGGGTCCGGCGGCAGTCACGGGAGAGAAACGAACCCGTGCGATGGACCCCGCGGTATTACTTGGCTACTTGGTGTACTTGTCGTACCACTTCTGCCAAATCTTGATGTTGGCGTCGAGACCGAGGGTCGGTTCGGACACCTTCTTCACGTAGGCATCCCATTCCTTGTCGATGCCGCCCTTCTGGACCCACTTCGCGATCTGGTTGTTCGCGTAGTTGGAGATGGCGGTGTTGTTGTTCTGCAGGGTGTTGGAATCCTCGGTGTCGGGGCGCACGTAGATCGGCACTACGTCCTTGATGCCGTCGACGCGGTTGCGTGCTTCACGTACGGCCAGATCGGATGCGGTGACCTGATCGGCGTTGGTGTCATTGACCATCTTCACGTCGTCGCGGATCCAGCCACCGAAGCGGTCCTGCAATGCGATGGCACGGGTGTCAGGATAATCGGCGTAGGCTTTAGCCTTGTCGATGGTGTACTGGTGGTCGCCGTCATCGGAGACGATATCCGGAATAGAGCCGAAGAATCCAGCCACGGAAAGCTTCTCGCCGTACATGGCGTCGATCACCTTGTAGATGGCGTCCTGGTTGGCTGCGTTCGGGTTGACGGTCAGGCCGGAACCGGAGTAGGCCCAGCGGCAGGCGTCCTGGGAATAATCCCACTTGACCTGGGAGTCGGGCGTGGAGGCGTCTTTCTTCAGCGGCGGCAGGGTGACGTACTGGTCGCCAAGCGCGTTGCCGTATTCGGAGTAGTTGGACCAACCGAAGGAGACGCCGGTCAGCGCGGTCTTGCCGTCACTGACGGTCTGCGAAGTGTATTGCGAGGCGTCGCGGGTGAGCACATCCTTCGGGATAAGGCCCTTGGCCATGAGTCCGTGCAGGTAGGAGACGACGTCCTTGAGCGCGTCGGAGGTGTAATAGCTCTTAACCTTGCCGTTGTCCACATAATAGCCCTGTTCGGAAGCGCCGCCGCCCATGAAGGAGGTGACCACGCCTTCGGAGTTCATCAGCGCCAGAGGGCTCCACAGGCCGAAGCCGAGGCTGCGGATATTCATCGGCACCTCATCGGCCTTGCCGTTGCCGTTCGGATCCTGGGTCTTGAATGCATCGAGCACGTTCTCGAGCTCGTCCCAAGTGGTCGGCATCTGGAGTCCCAGCTTGTCCAGCCAGGTCTTGTTGATAAACATGTGAGTGCCGGAAACCTCGTAACCCTTGCCGCGGTCGGAGGGCAGCATGGCGATCTTGGTGCCATCGGTAACGTACTTCGCAGCGCCCGGCTGGGCCTTGAGGAACTTCTTGACGTTCGGCATCTTATCCAGATGCGGCTTGAGATCCTCGAAGTAGGTGCTGTACTTGGCCGCATCCACCATGCTGAACAAGCTCAAGCCAATGTCCGGGAATTCACCGGCGGCCATCTTGGCGCTCTTCTGCTGACCCCAAGCGTTGTCGGCGACTTCCTGCCACTTGATGGTGCAGTCGCAGGCGGCTTCCAGATCCTTGGTGTACTGGGTGTCCTGCATCGGATGGTCGGTCACGTTGCGACGAACCAGAATATTGACGATTGGCTTGCCGTTCTCGTCTGTGGTGGCCTGCTTGTTGCCGCAGGCGGCAAACGTCGTGACCATAGTCGCGACTGCAGCTATTGATGCCAACAGGCGAACACTTCTTCGTGCCATGATTAGGCTCCTTCTTCCTTGATGTTTCCTCCTCGTACCGATGTAAGACGCACCGGTACGACCTCATCAGCCGCTTGCTTTGCGGTGATTAACACTATAAATCGTTAATCGTTTAATGTCAAACGTTAATCGTTTATCTCAATAGTTAGCGCTCTCATCAACCAGTCCCCCCAGCGTCGCAAACGTAAACTTCGGCTCCATACTGCCGTTCTTGCAGAACACCGGAATCACCCACATCGCGACACGCCGTTAATCGTATAACGTATCGTTTTTCATCAAATACACGTACAACCCGTCCGTTGTACGCACAAAAGCGTAGCCGAACATGACGGCCACCAAGTCGACACGTCGCTACTTACGAAAGGTGCTCCCCTCCTTCAGAAAGAAGGAGGGGAGCACGAATACGATCACAGACAGCATCAGGCCAAACACGTAGCCGCACCGGGAGCCGGGATGAAGCATTCGGCATCGTACCTGCTGGTCATCGCCGTGGGATACGCTGTGCGCCATCTGGTCCACAAGTAAATCGTGCAAAAAACGCGCGTTGGCGCACGTCCTTTTTCATGGGCGTGCGCCAACGCGCGTTTTTGCATCGGCTTCTGCGATCAAGCCTCGCGGCTCGCGGAAGCCGCAGCGAACGCCGGCAAGGCGCGAGGCGCGTTGAAGCCTTCCTTTTCGAAGCGGTCAGCAATCTTCTGTGCGATCTCGTGGCCCTGGCCCTTGTCCACCAGCGCGATGATGGAGCCGCCGAAGCCGCCGCCGGTCATACGCGCGCCGTACGCGCCGTTGACACGAGCCACATCCACGGCAATGTCCAACTCGGGCACAGTCACTTCATAATCCGCTGCGAGCGAATCATGAGACGCGTTGAACAGTCGGCCTGCCTCGTCGATCTTGCCATTGGCGAAGGCACGCACGAAGGAATTGACACGGGCGATTTCGGTGATGACGTGGCGCACGCGCTTCTTCATCGTGTCGTCTTCCAGCTTGTCGAGCGTTTCCTTGAGTGCCTGGAACGGATCCTCGGATTTAGCGATTTCGTCGGCGACCACACGCAGGTTGGCCACGCCGAGGATTTCGGCGGCCTTCTCGCAAGTGGCGCGACGCTGGGCATACTGGCCGTCGTTGAGCTGGTGCGGAGCCTGAGTGTCAAGCACCAGCAGTTCCAGACCGTACTTGTCGAGATCGAATTCCTGCTGGGAGACGTTCTCCAGCGGGCTCAGCTCTGGACGGCAATCAAGACGCAACGCATGGCCGAAAGTGCAGCGCATGGATGCGTTCTGATCGAGACCACCGGTGGACGCACCCGCCATATCGTTTTCCGACTTGATGGCGGCGTTGATCAGCGTCACACGACCGGCATCGGATGCGCCATAACCCAAACCATACACGTCATCCAGCGCCAAGGCGGTGGAGCAGGTCATGGCTGCGGAGGAGCTCAGACCGGATCCGAGCGGAACGCAGGAGGAGAATGCCGCGTCGAAGCCCTGCACCGCATCGAAGCCGGCTTCGCGCAATGCCCAGGCAACGCCTACCGGGTAGGCGGCCCAGCCTTCCACACCACCGGCCTGCAGACCATCGAGGTCGGCTTCGGTAACATTTTCGGAATCAACGTCGGAAACCACGCGCACCTTGGTGTCTTCACGCGGCTTGAGCGCGATGAACGTGCGGTGCGGCAGTGCGATCGGCAGGCACAGGCCCGCGTTGTAGTCGGTATGTTCGCCGATCAAGTTCACACGGCCCGGTGCGGCCCATACGCCAGCCGGTTCCTCACCGTAGGTGGCTCGGAACAGGTCGGTCGCGTTCTTCACACCCTCGTCGTGCGAGAGCGGCTCAATGAATTCAACAGCAGTCATTGGTGTTTTGTCCTTTGGGTTTTATTGGCTTTCAGTCTTCGATATCGATTGGTCCGAGCTCGTGGAAGCGCTTGGCGATGAGTTCCGGCGTGGTGTCGGAAACCCATGCGGCCATGCCGGATTCGGATCCGGCCAGATACTTGATCTTGTTGGCTGCGCGGCGGAACGAGAAGAACTGCAGATTCAGGCGGTAGTTTTCACGGCGTGCGTCGTGGATCGGAGCCTGGTGCCATGCTGCGATGTATGGCAGGTCCATGCCCTTGCCGTCGCCCTTGTCGAAGAACGCGTTGCCGCGCTTGAGCAGGGTGGAGTACATGACGGCCAAATCCCAACGTTCCTGGTCGTTGAGCTCGTCGAGGGTGAGCACGTCACGCACCGGAGCCACATGCACCTCGAGCGGCCAGCGTGCCGCGGCCGGCACATAGGCGACCCAACTGTGGTTGCGCATGACGATGCGCTCCCCGGCCTCGATTTCGGAGTTCATGAGATCCTTGAGCAGGTTACCGCCGGTCTTCTCATGGTAGGCTTCGGTCTGCTTGAGTTCGGCTTCCATCTTCGGTGCGATGAACGGATAGCAGTAGACCTGGCCGTGAGGGTGCGCCAGGGAGACGCCGATTTCCTGACCGTGGTTCTCGAACGGGAAGATCTGCTCGATACCCTCCATCTTGGAGATTTCGGCGGTACGGAACGCCCATGCTTCCACGACGGTGCGCAGGCGGGAGACCGGCAGGTCCGCCGGCAGGCCGTCTTCATCCGGGTCGAAGCAGATCACTTCGCAGCGGCCTGCAGCGAGCTTCTTCTCCCACAGCGGGTTACCGTTGACGTATTCCACAGCTTCAGAACGGCCCGGCACGCGTACCATCGACGGAAAACGGTTTTCGAACACGACCACGTTGTAGTCGGTGTCCGGCACTTCACCATCCTGGTACGGGTCGCCCGGCTTGCGTGCGGCCAGCGGGTTGCCCTTGGCGGTGGCGCCCGGACCTGCGGTGATCGGACGGTTCATACGCGCGGTCGCCATCGGAATCCAATCGCCGGTCAGCGGGTCGCGGCGCATTTCCGGAGCCGCGTACGGCACTTCCTCGCCGGCCGCGTTGAGCTGGTTGGAGAAACGGTACGGAAGTTGGCGCGGATCCTTCAGTTCGCGAGTCTTGACGCCGGAGACGTATTCCGGATCGTCGTCAAGATAGAAGAAATCACGTCCGTCCGCGAGCGTGGTCGGCGTGATACGGATATGCTCCTTCGCATATTCTCCCGGAGTGTAGTTGACGAAATCACCCATGTGATTATTCACCTTCCTGAACCGGCTCGGCCTGGCGTGCCAGAACGAGCTCTTTGACCAAATCCCTTGTTTTCGACACCGAATCGGGGTCCAATCCGTCATCGGTGATGACCGTATCCACCTGGTCAAAACGTGCGAACAGCGACAGTGACGTGCAGCTCCACTTGGTGTGGTCGGTCAAAATTATCGTGCGATCGGCAATGTCCATCATCGCCATATCGGTTGCGGCTTCCAGCGAGTTCGGCATGAGGAAACCGCGCGGAATGGACACGGAATGCGTGCCCAGAAATACGGTGTTGACGCGCAGCGAGGCGACCACTTTGTCTGCGATCGGCCCGACGAGCGAGTTGGAGCGCGTGGTGACGCCGCCGGTGACGATGACTTCCACGTCTTTCGATTCGAGCGCCTGCACCAGCTCCGCCACCGGAATGGAGTTGGTAAGAATGGTGATGCCCGACGATTGCTGCGATTCAAGCAGATGTTGCGCGAACACGTACGCCGTGGTGCCGCCGCCGATGGCGATCACGTCTCCGGGGGCCACGTATTTGACGGCTTCCTGTGCGATGGCGTCCTTCAGACCGATGTCCATCTGCGACTTTACGGAGAACAGCGGTTCGCTCAGCAGCGTGCTGGTGCTGACGGCGCCGCCGTGCACGCGCTTCAGCAGACCCTTGTCCGCCAGATCGGCGATGTCACGGCGGATGGTCATCGCGGAGACGCCCAATTCCTTGGACAGTGCAGTGATGCGCACCGCACCACGGGTACGCAGACGGCTCAAAATCAAATGCTGGCGTTGCGACGAAATCATATGAACATTATCGCACATGTTCACTCAAAAATACAACTGAGTTGAGCGTTTCGCGCGTGTTTCGCGCAAAGCCGCACCACAATCGACTCAAATTCAGCCTAAAACGAACAAAAACGAACGTCCTATATGCCACACCGACACACACCGGCTTTTGCCCAAAATGCCATGCGAAACCAATGAAAACGTGCGAGAATAAGGAACCATGACATACGTTTCCGAAAACTTTTGGCACGACGCAGTGAACAAAGCCACCACCGACCTTTTCACGTTCGGCTACAAGCACATCATCAAACCGCATTTCATCTTCAACCAGACGCCCGACGTGGCCCACAGCCAAATGATCGATTTCTGCAAGGTCACCCGCAACATTCCACCGCTGATGTGGCTATGCCGCGAAATGCTCGACTACACCGACCCGATACTGGAAACCAACGTGATGGGCGTCGACTTCGCCAATCCGTTCGGCCTGTCCGCCGGCCTCGACAAGGATTGCGAGATGCCGGTGCTGCTCGACAACGTCGGCTTCGGTTTCGAAACGGTCGGCTCCACCACGTCGCGCCCCTGCCCCGGCAACCCGCGCCCATGGTTCCACCGCCTGCCTGAATACGATTCGATGATGGTGCACGTGGGCCTTGCCAACGAGGGTTCCGCGGTGGTGATTCCGCGCGCCGAGAACGCATGGACGAAGACGAAGAGCATGCAGGTGTCGGTTTCGATCGCCCGCACGAACGACAGCAAGACCGGCGATCTGGACGAAGGCATCGAGGATTACTGCATTTCGATGCGCCGCGCGGCCGGACGCACCGCCATGGTCGAAGTGAACATCTCCTGCCCGAACACCATGGCCGGCGAACCGTTCAACCAAAGCCCGGAAGCGCTCGACAAGCTGTTCACCGAACTGGACAAAATCGACCGTCCGCAGCCGACGCTCGTCAAAATGCCGCTCAATAAGACGTGGCCGGAATTCAAGGATCTGCTGGACGTGCTCGCCGAGCACAACGTGCAGGGACTGTCGATCGCCAATCTGCAGAAGGACCGCACCGGCATGTCCATTCCGCGCGATTGGGAGGGCGGACTGTCCGGCTCGCCGTGCTACGCGACCAGCAACGAACGCATCAAGCAGGTCTACCGCGAGTATGGGGACCGGTTCGCAATCGCCGGCATCGGTGGCGTCTTCACCCCGCAGCAGGCGTATGAGAAGATTCGTTGCGGCTCGTCGCTGGTGATGTTCATCAGCGCGCTTATGTACCGTGGTCCGCAGCAGATCACCGTGTTGAAGCGTGGACTGGCCGAACTGCTCAGGCGCGACGGGTTCGAACATGTCAGCGAGGCGGTCGGCATCGACGCGTGAAAACTTTTTAATTGCGATTTAAGTTGCGATTTAAAAAGCGGTTTTTAGGCACTATAAAGGCGATTAATAATCGCAGATAAATAGATAAATACAGAGGCGCGTCTCCGTGGGAGGGCGGGCGTCCTGTTCACGACACACTCAAGGCCGTTCGGCCAAGCTTACGGTCGTGAACAGGACGCCCGCCCTCCCACTCGTTTTTTTGTTATGTTGCGTTGGGTTGTGGCTACTTTTCGCAATAAAAAAGAGGAAGAAGGGAGGGGAAGGGTCAGCGAAAGGCGCCGCGGAGGTATGGCGGCTGGTAGGGGGCTTCCTCGACCGGCACGTCCAGTTTGTGGGCGGCACGGAGCGGCCAATACGGGTCGCGCAGTGCAGCGCGGCCGATTTCCACGGCGTCGGCGGCGCCCGACTTCAGAATCTTCTTCGCCTGCTTCGGCTTGGTGATGAGCCCGACTGCGGTGGTGGGAATGCCCGCGCGACTGCGCACCTGTTCGGCGAACGGCACTTGGTAGTCGGGCTTCACCGGAATGGTCACGTCGGGAATCAATCCGCCTGTGGACACGTCAATCAGGTCCACGCCGTGGGCCTTCAGAATCTTAGCCAGTTCGACGGTCTGGTCAAGGTCCCAACCGCCTGCGGCCCAGTCGGTGGCGGAGACGCGCACCAGCACCGGCATGGTGTCGGGCACGACGGAACGAATCGCATCCACGACTTCGACCAGCATGCGGACGCGATTGTCGAACGATCCGCCGTACTCGTCGTCACGCTCGTTGATGAGCGGGTCAAGGAACTGCGACAGCAGGTAGCCGTGCGCGGCATGGACTTCCACCGCGTCGAAGCCGATGTTCATGGCACGCCAGGCGGCGTCGCGGAACTGGTCCACGATGGTGTGGATCTCATCGACGCTCAGTGCGCGCGGACGAGCCAGGGAACCGTATGCGTTGGCGCTTGGGCAAACCGTCCGCCATCCGCCTTGCTCTTCCGGCACGCTCTGTCCATCGAAACCGATCGCGTGGCAGCCGGTGGAACCCTTGCGTCCGGCGTGGTTGAGCTGCACCGCCATCGTGGCACCCGCTGCCTTCGCGTCGGCCACGATCCAACGCCACGCATCCATCTGTCCGTCATCCCACAATCCCAGATCGCACGGCGAAATGCGGCCTTCCGGCGCGACGGCGGTCGCTTCCATGATGATCATGCCGAAGCCGCCCATCGCACGCGAAACGTAATGCTGGTAGTGGAATGGCGTGGGCTTGCCGTCCTGCGCCAATGCGGAATACGTGTCCATTGGCGGCAGCCAGATGCGGTTGCGCACGGTGACGCCACGCAACGTCATCGGATCGAACGGTTTGACCGTCTTGTTCTGCTTGCCGTTCTTCTTGTCTTCGCTCATTGTCATCTCTCTTATGAATCGTTGGTATCGCCTGAATCGTCGATATCCGCACCGCGTTCCCACGCGACGGGCATGGTACCGATTGCATTGTAAGCAGAACGCCCGCCGGTTGGGGCGGGCGTTCATGGACTGTTCACTTTGCCATGCGATTTACGCTCCGGTGACGTGGGCAGTCAGTGCGGTCAGTCAATGCGGGCAGTCGGCATGAATAGCCGACAATCGCAACTATTGATGCTGCTGGTCACTTTGCTGCTCAGCAGGCTGTTGCTGCGATTGCTGCTGCTGGCCTTGGTTGGTCTGCTGCTGGCTTTGCTGCTGACTGTTCTGCTGGCGCTGGTATTGGTACTGGTTGTATGTTCTGGTGGCGCCCTTCGAAACCGTGTACTTGTCGGCACCCTTTCCGTAATCGTTGTCGATCGGCGCGTTGATGGCGGCAAGATACGTGTTCATGAACTGCTTCCACGCCGGCGTTGCGATGTACATGCCGTACCAAGACGGGCGGTACACGCCGTTGATGGTCTTGTTGTCGAAGGTGTTGTTGATCGGGTCCTGCGCGTCGGCGACCGCGACGAACGCCGCGACCTGGTTCGGCACGAAACCTGCGGTGGCCATCACCGTGTTCTCGTTGGTACCGGTCTTGGCGAAGGTCTTGCGATTGTTGTCAAGCTGCGTGGTCGACGCTTCGCCGCCAGGCTGCACGACACCTTGGTTCAGCGCGTAGGACACGGTCTGCGCGATGTCCGGGTCGATGGCCTGATGGCAGTTCGCGGACGGCACTTTCACCTTGCTGCCGCTGCGGTCGGTCACCTTGGTGATGGCGATCGGAGTGCATTCCACGCCGTTGGCGCCCATGGTGGCGTACACGTTGGCCATGGTCAACGGCGACGCCTGCACCGTACCGATGGTCATTGGCGGCTGGAACGAGTTAGCGGAGTAGATGTCGGACGCGTTGGAGATGGCGTTGTGGTAGCCCATCTCCTTGGCCGCGTCGGCGATCGCGCACAGACCGATGTTCGACGCCATCGAGGCCTGCGTGGTGTTGTGCGACTTGATCAGACCCTGCAGCGGGCTTTCCGGAGAGGTGGTGCCGCCGCCGGAATTCTGCACCCTCCACGGGCCGACGAAACCGTAGCCGTTGCAGTTGAACTTCGACGTGTCGTAGACGGTGGATGTGACGAGCGACTCGTTGATGGAGTGGCCTTTCTGCATCCACGCCACCATGTTGATGGGCTTCCAGGTGGAGCCGACGTTGAAGCCCATACCGCCGCCGTCCTCTTGGTCGACCATGTAGTTCATGGAGGTCTTGGTCTCGTCCGTTCGGGCGTCATCCGTGGCGTCGTAGGTTCGGTTGATGCCGAACGACAGGATTTCGCCGGTGCCCGGCTTCACGGCCGCTATCATCACTTCGAATCCGGACGGGTCGGTGGCCGGCACGGTGCTGTTCGCCGCCTGCATGGCCGCGTTGTTGGCGTTGCGGTCGAGCGTGGTGACGATCTTCAGACCGCCTTCCTTCAGCAGCTTCTCGCGAGCCTCGTCGTCCTTGCCGAACGCCTTGTTCTTCAGGATCTGGTTGACCACGTACGAGCAGAAGAAGCCGGTGTTTTCAATGGCCGACTGGCATCCGGAGCTCACGTCCTGCAGGTTCAGCGTGTCCTTCAACGGCGTGTTGATGGCGTCTTTGAATTCCTTTTCGGAGGTGATGTAGCCCTGGTCGTGCATCAGCTGCAGCACGATGTTGCGCTGGTGTTCGGCTTCCTTCTGGTTGGCTTCCACGGAAGGATCGAAGTTCTGCGGATTCTTGGTGATTGCCGCGATGGTCGCCGCCTGGGTGACGTTCAGTTCCGAAGCGGAGACGTTGAAGTAGCGTTTGGCGGCCATTTCCACGCCGCACAGGTTGTTGCGGCCGAACTGCGCGATGTTGAGGTAGCCCTGCAGGATCTCGGCTTTGGAGTATTTCTTTTCGATCTGCACCGAGATCAGCATCTCGCGCAGCTTGCGTGCCACGGTGTCTTCCGTCGCATGGTATTCGGCGATCGGATCGTCGTCTTCACGGGCTTGGGTGGACAGCACGTTCTTGACGTACTGCTGCGTCAGCGTGGAACCGCCCTGCTGGTCGCCGCCTCTGACATAGGTTTGGAAGAACGCTCGGAACACGCCCTGCACGTCCACGCCGGTATGTTCGAAGAAGCGCTTGTCTTCACGGGCCACGACGGCCTGCTGCATGGCTTTGGAGATTTTCTTCAGCGGCACGACCTCGCGGTTCTGCGTATAGAATTCCGCGAAAGCGGTCTTGCCGTCGTTGAAATACATCGTCGAGCGTTGCGGAAGCGAGGTCACATCGAAATCGATGCCTTCGACCGCAAGGGACGGAATGACGGCTTTGGCCGCGTTATTGGCGGCGAACACAGCGGGCATAAAGAAAATACTCGTCACAACGCCGCCGCCCACGCATAACGTGATGTATGCGATTACCAATGCGAGCACACGTTGAACGGTAAGGGTCTTCTTCTTGGGCATGACGCCCATTCTAAAGTGGCGGGTCTACTAAACACATGCCCGTCAACGCATGTGCCGGAAGCCGTCACGGGTTTCTCACAAAACAGACAATTTCTTAGGAAAAGTTGGAAATCAGCCGAAAACCAGCCGAATGTCATCGTCTTGATCGGCGAATCAGCATGCCCGGCTGGTAGATGATGATGGACCGGCCTTCCCTGGCGATCCATCCGCGGTTAGCGAAATCCATCAACGCCTTGTTCACCGTTTCGCGTGAGGATCCGACGAGCTGCGCCATCTCCTCCTGTGTCAGATCGTGCGGCACCTTCAGGCCGGCTTCGACCGGTTCGCCGAATCGTGATGCCAGATTGAGCAGTGTTTTGGCGAGTCGTCCGGGAACGTCCATGAACACCAGATCGCAGATGCGTTCGTTGTTGCTGCGCATGCGGTGCGCCAATACCTGCAGCATGTCCACGGCCACGCGCGGATGTTCGTCGAGCCAGTCGAACAGCGCGTCATGTTCCAGCCAGACCACACGCGTGCCGTTGGTCATCGCCACCGCCGAAGCGGTACGCGGTCCGCCATGCGGATCGAACACCGGAATCTCGCCCAGCACTTCGCCGTACGCGTGGATGCTCAGCAGCTGCACACGCTTGTCGGAGGATTGTCTGGTCAGTTTGACGCGGCCTTCCTCCAGCAGATACATGCGATGGTCGGTGTCTCCCTCGCGGAAGATGAAATCGCCCTTGTCGTATTCGGCATGCAGCAGATACGGCAGCAGTTCCCGGGCTTCTTCGGACGAAACCTGCTTGAACAGCGCGGTGTGCAGCAACGTCTCACGCTCATCGTCGAAACCACCAAAACCATTGATCCCATTGGTTCCATTCGGGGTGACCATCGACGTGCCTCCGTTCCGCCGTGCTTCTGCGTTTTCCGTTGTCGACATCCATGCCAACGCTCGTTAAGTCGGGCACCATCGACCATTCGGGCTACATTGTAACTCGAACGGCGGCGTCGACCAGTCGCGCCACTACCTCGTCTCGGCCCATGCCGGTTTGAGAGCGCATGGGATCGACATGTTTTGCCGCTGATTTCACCGCTTTGTCGGACATTTTCTCTCGTGAGATGTTCAACACGCGGGTCATCTTTTCCGCGTCGATGTCGTAGGCGAGCGTGACGTGGTGCAGAATCGCGCCGGGTCCGCCGTGGGTGGGCGCGAACCGGCGTTGCGCGGCGCCGCCGAGTTTGCCATATTGTGTGGCGATGTCGTTGAGTCCGGCGAATCGTACGTTGAGGCCAAGGGCGCGTAACGCTTCGACGAGCCAGTAGTCGCAGAGTTCGTAGGATTCCTCGACGCTCATGCCGTGGGCGAAGTCGAGTGGCGCGTACAGCGAGTAGGTGATGGTGTTGCCTGGTTCGATGAACATCGCTCCCCCGCCGGTGCAGCGGCGGACTATGTGGAATCCTTCGTCTTGCGCGGTGTGCACGTTGACTTCGTCTTCGAGCGACTGGAATCTGCCGATGACCACGGCCGGCTCGGCCCATTCCCAGAAACGCAGGGTGGGTTCGCGGGTTCCGGCAGCCACTTCGCGTGCCCATTCGACGTCGAGGTCCATTTGTTCCTGCGGTTTGCGGGGGTCGTCGTGCACGATGTTCGGTTTGAGTGCGTGCCAGCGTCGCGCGTATTCCGCCCAATTGCCGGTTTCGGCGATTTCGCCGGTTCCAACGGTTCCAGCGTTTTCGTCGCTTTCCGCGGTTCCAGCGTTTTCAATGTTTTTTGCGATTTCCGCGGTTTCTGCGGTTTCCATTGGGCTGGTATGCCGCCGAATGCGCAGGTCGTCGCGTGGTTCCACTTTTGTAACATCATTACCGCCGATACCGGCAATGCCATCGGCGCCATCGATGCCGTCAATCGCACGTTGAAAGGCGATGGCGATGCCACGCGCGCCCATGCCGACGATGCGCACGTCCGGATGGTGCAGCATCGTCCGTTCGACGGCGGCGGTCACGTCACGTTCGGAAACCATCGAACCGCTGAGGCAACGGGCCGCGCACTGTTCCAGCGCACATTCCATGGAATGCAAGAGATTCCGCGTTCCGGCATCGTCCCCGTCGAGGAAGAAATCGCCGTCGATATGGCATTCGATAACAGTCGATGATGCAGCCGGCCTAGCGTATGGAACCGTTTTCACGGCATTCGTATGAGCCGAATCAATATAGTCCGAATCGGCGTAATCCGAATCGGTACAATCCGGATCGGCATGAGAAAGCCGGACAGTCACTCCAACGAGTTTGCCGCCCGGCTGTTTGTAAAGTCCTCGAGTCATCAATCCTGCAGTTCGACGCCTTGAGCGTCACGGTGCCATTGCGAGCCGTAGTGGGAGCACAGAATCAGGATGCCTTCCACCAGTCCCCAGATGCCTGCGACGGCTGGGCCGATGATGAGAATCCAGCCGATGACGGTCAGCAGCAGCTGTGCCACGGCCTTGCCGGTGTTGCCCAAGTAGAAGTTGTGCACGCCGAAGCAGCCCAGGAAGATGCCAAGCAGACCGGCGGCCAGTTTCGACTTCTGGGCGTATCCGGCCGGTGCGACGGGCTGGCCGTATGCCGGCTGCTGCGCGTAGGCGGGCTGGGTGTAGGCGGATTGGTTGTAAGACGGGGCCGCGTAGCCCTGCTGTCCGTAGTTCGCTTGATTGTAATCCGGCTGGGCGTAAGCGTTGTTGGGGTCATACGCCGGGGCTGCCGGCTGACCGTACGACGGCTGCGCAGATTGGGCGGGCTGGGACGGCAGGCCATACTGACCGTACTGGTTGTACGATGCGGCATTCGGATCATACGCCGGAGCAGCGGGCGTGGCCGGCTGAGCGGGCTGGGTATAGACGGGAGCCGTACCGTACGCCGGGGCCGGAGTCGCCGGCTGACCGTATGACGGCTGAGCGGACTGGGCCGACTGTGCGGTCTGGCCATACTGGCTGTATGCGGAAGCGTTCGGATCGTACGCCGGAACGGCAGGCTCGGCCGGCTGAGCGGGCTGAGTGTATGCGGCGGAGTTCTGATCGTATGCGGGGGTTTCCGGCTGCGACTCCGGATGGTTCATCTGCGCATCGTTCTGTTGTGGAATGTACGGTTGGTTGTAGTCGGCCTGGGCTGCGTTATCCGACGTTGGATTGTTGACTTGACCGGCACCATTGAAATCGGCGTTGTTATCACTCATGCCTCAACAATATCCCAAGGTTTGCCCGTCATCGGGCGTTTACCACTGGCACGAACCCCGAAAAACCCCTGAAAAATCCCCTGATTATGCGAAGACGCCCACCGTTCCAAGGAAAACCTTGTTTCGGCGGGCGTCTCACCAAATGGAACATCCAAATGGAATGTCAGCGAATGCCAATCACATGCGTGCCAGGATGTCGCGTCCCACCTCGTCGGTGGTGCGCGTGGTGGAGCCAAGCTCTTCGATGTCCGCTTCGACGGCGGCATCGATCTTGGCCGCGGCATCGTCGAAGCCGAGGTGGCGCAGCAGCATGGCAGCGGACAGGATGGCTGCGGTCGGGTTGGCCTTGTTCTGGCCGGCGATGTCCGGAGCGGAACCGTGGATCGGCTCGAACATGGACGGATACTCGTTGGACGCGTTGATGCAGCCCGAAGCGGAGTAGCCGACGCCACCGACCACGGCACCGGCCTCGTCGGTGATGATGTCGCCGAAGAGGTTGTCGGTCAGGATCACGTCGAAACGGGACGGGCTGGACACCATGAAGATGGTGGTCGCGTCGATGTGCAGATAGTCGTGGGTGACCTCCGGGTATTCCTCGGCCACCTTGTTGACGATGCGCTGCCACATGTCGCCGGCGTTGACGAGCACGTTCTTCTTGTGCACGAGGGTCACGTGCTTCCTGCGCTTCATGGCCAGCTGGAAGGCGTAGCGCACCACGCGCTCCACGCCATAGGCGGTGTTGATGGACACTTCGGTGGCCACTTCGTTCGGGGTGCCACGGCGGACGGCGCCGCCGGCGCCGCAGTACAGGCCTTCGGTGCCTTCACGCACGACGACGAAGTCGATGTCACCCGGGTTGGCGAGCGGCGACGTGACACCCTTGTACAGCTTGGACGGACGCAGGTTCACATACTGGTCCAGGTCGAAGCGGAGCTTGAGCAGCAAGCCGCGTTCCAGAATGCCGGCCTTGATGCGCGGGTCGCCTACGGCGCCCAGCAGGATGGCGTCGGTCTTCTTGATGCGCTCCTCTTCCTCTTCCGGAAGGATCGCGCCGTCACGCAGATAGCGTTCGGCACCGAGGTCGAAATGCTCGTACTCGAATTCGGCGACGCCTTCGGCCGCCTTCTCCAGAGCCTTCTGGGCCCACGGAGTCACTTCCTTGCCAATGCCATCGCCCGGAATGACGGCGATGGTGTACTTCTTTGCAGAATCACTCATAGCTCGCGACTCTAGTCAGTGATTCACCTATCGGACCAAAACAGCTCAGCAAATGGACAGCCCGTTTCGTCCGCACACGTCGGCCCCATTCTCACAACGTTATCAATGCGCGTGTGGGCGTCGCGGACTATTGGTTCGCGGCGCCCACACGCGCATGAATCATGTCAGGCCCAATCGCTCCAAGGAGTGGATTCCTTGGTGATCGACCCGAAATCGGTGTTCGGGAACTTGCCCGGTTGCCGGACCACGGCTTCGAACATGGCCAGTCCGTTGAGTCCGGCGTCGGTGTCGGCATACACGCCGGCCGTCGTTGCGGACCCTGTGCCGGAACCTGCCGTTGCGGACGGCGGCTTGACCACGGTCCCCGCCTTCGCCCACAGCGCGTACACCGTACCATCGCGGTCGATCGGCATCAGCGATATGCCGTCCTCGTCGAACGAGAGGACGCTTGTGGCGAACGCGTCGTTGCGGACGGTGCTCCAGCCTTGGAATTCGTAGCCGTCGAGCACCGGCACGTTCGTTTGGTCCTGTGTCGGGGAGATCAGTGAATCGCCGTCGTAGACCTTCTGGGCCGCATAAAGCTCCCCAGCATTCTTTCCAGCTGGCGCGGCACCGCCGTTGAGGTCGAATGTGATGGTCCACTGGTGTGCGGTGCGTGCCCATTGCGCGTACAGCGTTACATCCGCGGTCACCTGCGTACTGAAATCGTAAGCGGCGCCGACTGTCGGTTCGACGCTCCATCCGGTGAGCTTGTACTCGTCGCGGGTGGGCGCGGGATCCGGAATCGCAAGCCGTTCACCGTCTTTGACGAACAGCGTCATGCTTTGCAGCGCGGTCGGCGGGTAATCCGCACCATCGCTGAGGTTCAGCGTCACGGTACGGTAGGTTTCGCCGACGTCCGACCACTTGGCGTACAGGGTCAGATCGTCGGTCACCGGCGTGCCGAACCCGTATGGCTTGGTGCCGGCCGCATCGGTGGTCCAGCCGACGAACCGCTTGCCGTCAAAGGTCGGATCGCTTGGTTTCGCCACCGTCTGCCCATATTGCACGTTTGCCAAGGCGACGGATGTTCCGCCGTTCGTATTGAAGGTCACGGTGCATGTGTTCGGAGTCCACTGCGCGTACAACGTCACATCCTTGGTCACCGGCGTGCTGAAAACGTAAGCGTTGCCATCGGACTTGCTCGCGCTCCACCCTGCGAATGTGTATCCTTCGCGGGTCGGCGCAGCCGGTATCAAGGCTGCTTCGCCGTCGCCAACGAGCTGCGTTTCGACCACGCTACCGCCGGTCGTGTCGAACGTGACTTTGTGGGCTTCGGCCCACTGCGCGTACAGCGTCACCGGAGCGTTGACCGGAGTGCCGAACGAGTACGACTTGGTGCCGGCCGCGTCGGTGGTCCAGCGCACAAACTTGTAGCCGTCTTTCGTCGGCGCGGCCGGCTCGCTCGCCATACCGCCCACTTTCACGGTCTGCGCACCCACCGACGAGCCGCCCTGCGTATCGAAGGTCACGCCGGTCGCAGCCACCGGATGCGCGTATATGGTCGGATCGCCGCTCAGAATCCAGAATTCCGCGGTGCCCGCATTCGGATTGCCGGCCGACACGTTGATCACGGATTCGGGAATCTGACGATCGTTGTCGTCGCAATCCTTGCCCGTCCACGACGAGCCGCCGTTACGGATGATGAACCAAGGGTCGCATACGCCCTTGCCGGTCTGCGACAGCGTGTATTCCGCCACCTCGCCGAAATCGTCATGCCCGTTGAACGGCGTGGCCACACCACTGGTGCTTTCCTTGTACCAGCTCCACAGATCCCAGCCCTTCCAGGTGTCGGACTCCATGTCGTAATCCTGGTATCTGCCGTCGGCACGGTAATAGTGCAGTTTGACGGTCAGGGTTTTCGGGTTCTTGATGTCGTTCGGCTGCGGCGTGGCGGCCGGCGACGCCTTCTCTGGAGACCTGTCGGAGACGGTCTGCGGCTGGTTGCCGTCCACCCATGCCTCGATGGCGCCGTCAACGTACGCGTTGGCGAATTTGTCGAGTTTCCATGTGCTCGCCAAGTAGCTGTCTTCGGTTCCCGCGGATGCTTTATCGGCCGTTTCGCCGTCGACGATGCGGAATCTCACCTGGCTTTGCGTGCCATCCACATAGCCTTGCGCGATCTTGCCGAAACCGTTGCCGGTCGCGTCGAACGGAAGATACGTGGACTTCGTCTGATCATCCGTCCACACCCGCACACCGGTGGCACGCTCGCCGACGGAATCGGTCGGCTTGAAGTTGACGGTCACCTTGGTCTGGCCGGCATGCTGACCGGTGTATGTGCGCGCATATGGCACGCCACGGCCCACGGTGCCGTCGCATACGTTGACCATGGTGTCGCCGACCTGCGACTGGTACCACCCGTTACTGTCCGGACGGTCCGCGTCCGTGCCATCGGTGAAGTAGAACTTCGCCGCCGCGAGATTCGCGCCTTTCGGCAGATCGGCGCTGTACCAGCCACGCGCATCGGTGGAATCCGCGACCTCCACGGCCTTCATCGATATGCGCTGTTCCGTGCCGTCGGTCTTCTGATAGTGCAGTTCCGGCACGGCGGCATCATCCTGCTTCGGCTTGTAATACACGGTCAGTGTCTTGTCGCCGATCAACGTGCTGTTCGGCGAATCACTGTACTGCGGCTCATACTGACCCTTGCCGGAATCGCTTTCCGCCACAGCGCCCTGATACAGCGCGATCGCGCTGCACTTGCCGATGGTGGCTTTAACATGTCCGCCGGATACCGTCACCGTCTTCGAACAGTCGCGTGACGCGTACACGTCACAGTATTCCCCATCGGGCAGCGTCGTCGTGTAATCCACGTCATGATCCTGCAGGGTGTTGTTGATGGCCATGAAGCCTTTCGCCGTCGAGGAACCGTCGGCGGCCCTGTCGAATGCGATGTTGTTGTCGCCGCGTTCCTGCCAATTCGTCACCTTCGTGCCGTTGACGGCGTTGTGGAAGCGGATCATGCCTCGGATCGACGTCCAACGCTGCTGGCAGTTCCAGTCGCCGTAGGTCATCTGCGTCGGATCCTTCGAAGTGGCGCATGCCTCGTTCATGTCCACGTATGGCACCTTGGTGTCGGACGTGTCCTTCACGCCATCGTCGTACTGCGTGGATTTGTCGAAGTAGTAGTCGGACAGAATCTTCGGATGCCCGTAGTCGTAACCGAGCATGAACGCGTTCGCGAGCTCATAGCGGGCGCCGGACGTGGGGCTCAGCGTTTCGGAGCCGCGGGCGCTGTCCCAGTTCGCTACGAACACTGTGGCGTCGTCGGAGCGTTTCAGTAAATCGGAGGTGATGTATTTCAAGTCGGTGATGGAGCCGTTGAAGTCCTTGAGCAGCGAATACGCATAGGAGAATTGGGTCACTTCGCCGTTTTTCTCGTACCGTTCGGGAGCGAACTTGCTCGATTCGCCCTGATGGTAGATCACTTCCTGCGACCACGGGAACGACTGGCCATTGATACCAGCCTTGTCCATGAATTTGCGTTTGATGGCCGCGATGTCGTCCGGATCCATATGTTTGGCGGAGTCGATGCGGAAGCCACGCACGCCATACTGCCATAACCGGTTCAGATAATCGGCCTGCATGTTCTGCACACGTCCGTTACCTGTATTGATGTCCCACATGGTGGACAGCCTGCAGTTCCATACCTCGTCGGCGTTGGAGTAGTCGGAGATGTTGTCGGAGACGTTGGACTTGCAGGTGTGGAAGTCCCCGCTCGGCAGACCGTACTGGTGGCTGTTGCCGCTTTCCTGGTACTGGTAGAGGCCTTGCGTGCCACCTTCCGCATACGGGTCCATGCTTGGATAACGTCCGTAGGATCCGTTGTATGCGGTGCCGTCCACGCCATACTGGTCGTCCACCCAGGACACGTCATGGCCGGTGGTGTGGTTGAGCACCACGTCGGCTATCACGTCCACGCCGGCCGCGTTGCACTGTTTGATCATGCTTTTTAGCTCGTCCTCAGTGCCGAAGCGCGAGTTGAGCTTGTAGCTGACCGGCTGGTAGACGGTCCACCATTACGTGCCCTGCACGGATTCCTGCGGCGGGGAGATCTGCACGTATTTCACGCCTTCCGGACCGTATGTGTTCGTACATTCCTTGGCCACGGTCTTCCAGTTCTGCTGGAATGCGATCACCGTCACGTCGGTGGCCGCCGGCTGTGTGGCGTATGCGACGGCTTGCGAGCCAAGCCCCGCGCAGGAAAGTGCCAGTCCGATTGCAGCGGCCGTGATGCGGCGTGCAGTGTGGTGCGCATGCTGGTTCATCGTCAGTCCCTTTCCTTACGACGCAGCGCCATGGCCAGGCATAGCGTGCCGACGAGCAGCGCGATCAGTCCGGCCCGCATGTAGGTTCCATCGCCTTCGCCGCCGGTGGAGGGCAGTTTGACCGCCGTGTACTTGTTGGTCAGATGATACTGCCATGATTCGTCGGCTGCGGCCGTATCCGCTGTTGCGCTGCTTTGCGATTTCGCCGCGTTTTTGCCACCGGTGAGCGATACCGGTTTGTAGCCGTCCACGGCCTCCTCGGTCACGGAATAATGGATTTCCTTGCCCTTGTAGTACTTGGGCAGATTTGTGAATGTATAGGTCCATTCGTTGGAAGTGGTGTTCGTCGCACCCGAACCGGATGATTCACCCGTTTCGGAGGATTGCGCACTGCTGGTTACGGCATTTGCGGCAGTGAGCACCGCGCAGCTGGTCCCCACTGGATTCTTGGCGTTCGTATCCGTCTGAGCCGAGCACATGCTGTTGTTCTGCGGCACCGGCCATCCTGGCAACGGCTCGTTGGCCTTGTTGTTCCAGATGCTGGACAGCACCCAGACGGTCAGGCTTGCCGGTCTGCCGTTATCGCTGTTGGCATTGTCGTCCCATTGCTTGGTGACGCTCAACGTGGTCGTTTCCGGCGTATGCGTGTTCGTCACGTGGAAGTCCTTCTCCTTGTCGGTGGAGGAATCCGTCGGCTTGAATACGCATCCCTTGCTTTCGGTCCCAGCAGTGCCGGTCTCATCCGCGGCGCATCCGCTTGTCGTGTAACCGTCCACATTCTCCTCGGTGACGGTATAGGCGTACGGCTTGCCGTAGATGTTCAGTTTGGGCAGTCCTTCGAAGACCCAGGACTGTTGGTCGCCGGACACGTTCACATCCTGCACGATCATCTGCTCGGTTTTGTCTTCGTAGCCTCGGGTTAGGTCCGTCGGATCCTTCGGCTGCTCACTGGTGCCCCACACATGGAAGGTGAGCTTGTGCGGACGCTTGCCGTCGTTGTCGGAGTTGTCGTTCCAGTTTTTGGTCACCTTGGCGCTGATGGCGTCCGGCTCACGCACGTTCAGCACTGTGTATTCGGCGCCGTCCTGATACGGTCGCTTGGTGATCGACACTCGGTAGGAGCCATCCTTGAGCTTTTGCGTGGTTTCCTCGTCCACGGTGTAGTTGTAGCGTTCTCCGTTCTCGTCGTATCGGGGCAGATCGGTCCACGTATGCGTCCACGAGCTGGAACTATCCACCTCGACCGTGTACTGCTGGTCGGTCAGTTCCTTGGCATTGCGTAGCAAATGGAAGGTGACTTTCTCCGGACGGTTCCTATAGTTCGAGTCGGACCAGACTTTGCGCACGCGCACCATGGTGGTGGCGATGCGGTCCTCTACGCGTATGGTACGGTCGCTTTGCAGCACACCGTCGATGTACACCTGGCCTTCTCTTACGGTGAATGTGAGCGGTTTGACCGCCTCGTATCCGGTTGGGGCCTTGGTTTCGGTAAGCGTGTAGACGCCGTCCTTGAGCATGAACCGCTTCGGTGTTCCACCGCTGGTCCATGTGATCGGGTCGATGGTTTTGCCTTCGAATGTGCTGCCGGTCAGGTTAAATTCGGCTCCGGCGAGTTCGGCTCCGCCGCCTACCGCGGTTTTAGAGAAGAAGATGCCGTTGGTGCCGGTGTCCACGCGGAAGACGATGTCATCGGCCTTCGTATATCCCGCAGGAGCTTTGGTTTCCGTCAGCGTGTAGGTGCCCGGTTCCAGTGTGAAGCTCTGCTGGCTGCCGTTGGAAGTCCATGTTTGGGCGGCGAAGGTTTTCGTCGTATCGTTCAACGTTCCGGTGAGCCTCATCGTCGCGCCGGCGAGTTCTTGCCCTCCAAGACTCTGCTTGGAGAACCACACCTTCTTATTGTTGGGATGGTGGGTGTTGGTCAGGGTGATGTCGTGGTTCTTGTCGACGTCGTCTGTGGTGACGGTGTAGCCGGACGGCACATCCTCCTGCACGCCATAGGTGATCTTCATACCGTTCTCGTAGACGGGCAGATTGGTGAACGCGTTGGCATTGCTCCAATTATTGGCCACGCTCAACGTGGCTGACTGGTTGGTTTTCACACCGTTTTTCACCAGATGCACGGTGATGGAGTCCGGTCGGCTTCCGTCCTGGTTATTGGCGTCGTCCCACACCTTGTTCACGCCGAGGCTGGTGGTTTCCGGCGCATGCGTGTTGATGCAGGTCATGACCATGCCGTCGGCCGCGGAGGCCGGATCGGTGCATTGCTCTGTGTATCCATCGATCGTGGTGGCTTCCACGGCTTTGTATTCGGCCTGCTTGCCGTCTACCATGACCGGCAGGTCGAACCAATATGCGGCGGAATCACCGGCGTTGACGTTGATGTCGCGACTCTGGCCGTCCATCTTCGTATAGTCGGCTTCTCCCGCAAGCTTGCGATATAGGTCGAAGGTCACGGTGCGGCGTTTGCCGTCCTGGTCATCGTTGTCTTTCCACACCTTGTTCACGGTGAGATTCGTGGTCTTCGGCGCATCCAAGGCCTGTATCTGGCCGATGCCGTTCTTGTCGGTCACGTTATGGCCGTTAACTGTCACGACGCCGTCAGCGCCCACGGTGATGGTGATCGGACTCATGATCTGGTATCCGTCGGGGGCTGCGGTTTCCTCCAGCCAGTAGCGTCCAGGCAGCAGTTCGAATGTCTGTTTCCCGGTGCTTCCGGTAGTCCAAATCAGTGCGGTACCAGTGGAATCTTTGCGGACACCCTGCATTGATGCAGGCCAATTCGACCAGGCTTCCGGCGCTTCGGACGACCCCCATTTGGATAGCTTCAACGAGGCACCCGCCACCGGAACGTTGATATCGGCCGCATCCAATTTGGCGATACTGACCTTGGTCTTCTTCTTGTGGTTGTTGTTGACATACCACAGGTAGTTGCCCAACGTGGCGTTGTTGGCCACGGCCACGGTCAAAGAGCCCGAGTCGCCTTTATTATCGGAGATGACCAGATTGTCGTATTTGCCATTGTAGGTTTTCGAATCCGCGCTTCGCGCATCGTTGCCGGGGAAGACCACATACAGTGGCTTGGCTTTCTCGTACGCGCTGTCGGTAGTGTCGGCTTTTTCTCCCGGGGCCACGAGTTCCGTGACTTTGTAGATGTGGTCCGCATTCAGCTGCACTTGGCTGGAGTAGCCGGTCGTGCCAGTGGTGAGGTTGTTCATCACGGTCTCGCCCACAGTGCCGGAGCAGGTCTTCTTGCCTGCGGTTTCAGCTGCCGTGCTGCACTTGGTCAGGTCCACGTTCACTTCCTGCACTTCGAACATCGCGTTGGCGCCCGGCCGGCCGGTATCGCCATCAATGTACTTGTAGATTTGCAGGGTGTTGCTGTCGAATGTCATGCCACCTTGGGCCGTTTTCACCGTTCCGGTGACAGTGGAGACATCACTGCCCTTGCTTGCATCTACGTCTTCAAGCGAAATCTCATTGCGGCCCACGGCTCCCTCGATGGTCTCTCCGGCTTTGAGCTGCACGGTCGCCTTGTATGTGATGGTGACGGCCCGCTTGTCCGGAATGAAGAAGACCAGTTTCTTGGAATTCGGCTCATATGACCATGTCGCACCATTGATCTGCTTTCCCGAGGCGGAATCGGCGATGAGGATGCTGTCCATGCGCAGATCAAGCGCGCTGCCCAACGTATCGGTCAGGGTCAGGGCCTTGCCGTTGTTCAGCGTCTGTGTGCCCGGATTGATCTTCACCGTGTAGTTGACGTTCGGCGCCGTGGACTTGTTGTACGTTCCCTGCTTGCTCACCAGCTTCGGCGTGTTCATGCCGAGTTTGTAGGACTGGTCCGTCTGGTCATTGCCGTCTACGCTGATATGCGCTTTGTTGGGGTATTCGTGGTATCCTTCCTGCGCTTTCAACGCGTCGACGCGCGTGTCATAGACGATTTGCAGGCCTTCTGAGGTGGTGGCCTGTTTGAATGCGGCCGTGCCCGGCGATATGGTGAACGTCACTGTGCCGTTGCCGTTGTCCTTGGCCGATACGCCACTCAATGTGGTGGTTTTGGCATTGGGACTCACCGCTTTGACGGAACCGGGCACGAACATGGTGTTCTCAGGCAACGAGTCGCTGATGGTCACCGATTGGGCCTTCTCCGGCAGGTCGTGCACGGTCAGCAGCCAGCGTAGGACCCCGGCTGCGTTGGCGGCCTGGCCGTATCCGTATTTGTCATACCACTGATTCACGGCCATCTTCTTCAGATTGTCGCCTTGGTGGGTGTGGCTTGCCGTTGCCGTCTTATGCTTCGATTCGGCGGTGTTGTACACCGTTTCGGCGGTCACGCCATCCTTGACGGTGGACTGGTAGGCCACGTACACGGTCTGGTTGGCATCGAGATGCTTGAATGTGATAGTGAAGCCATGGTCCGTGGACATAATCAAATAGGCGCTGGCATTAATGCGCTGCGTCATCGCCTCGTCCGTATACGCGACGATGCTGTTTTGCACCAGACTCTGCTGGAATCCGGCGGATGAGCCGTCCCCCCTTCTGATCGAGGGTATCTTTGAGATCCACGTTGTCCATCGCGGTCAATGCGGTCAGCGAGGTCACCCATGTGAGGTTCTTGCTCTCGGATCCCGGGGAGGTGCACTTCTTGACAAGCTTCACTACGTCCTTGCCGACGTCCGCCGTGCCGATGGCGCCTTTGCTGGGGTGATCTTTCGGCGTGACCCTCACATCGTTGGCGTAGGTCCTATGTTCGCCACTGTCGGCATTGGGCGCGTCCGTCACTTCGGTGGTGTAGGTGATGGCGAAGGAGTCGAAGCCGGATGGCAGCGTATATGTGCCTTTCACCAGATCCAGCCAGGGAACCCTGATGGACCACTGGTTGTCGTACGAATCGCTTTCGAATGCACCCGGAGCATCCGTAGGGCACTGCGTCTTCCAATCACCAGCTTTTTTGCAGGTCAGCACCACATCGCCGGATGGCTCTTCCAGCCCGTTGCCCAGCGCGTCCATGATGCTGGCTCCGGAAATGTCGGTGTCGGTGCCGTTGGTGATGTTGATGGTCCATTGGATACCTGGAACGTCCTTCTTGCCGTTCAAGCCGGACTTGTCTATCGTCGTTTGGGTGCCGCCTTTGGTCACCGACCAGTCCTTGTAAGTGACCCAGATGGCGTTTTCGGTCTTTTTGTGGTCCGTGTTGTCATCGCTGTGGTATTCCACGGAGTTCTTCAGTCCGGGCACTTGCGAGCAATCGCCCGCTTGTTTGCAGGCCGCCACGAGAGTGGCGCGGTCGGCAGTCACGGAGTAGCGCACATACAGCGTTTCGCCGTCCTCCATGGACTTAATCGTGGCACTGAACCCGGCGTTGTCCGCTGCAGATGTAGCGCCCCACGTCCCGCCATATGACTGCCGGCAATCCGCGTCGGTACAGATACGAATGCTGTCCGGATTGAACTTCATCAACTCGCCCATGGTGTCGTTCAATTGCACGTTCTGGTTGGTGCCGACGGAATTGACCCTGATGACGAATTCCTACTTCGAGGGGTCCGAGGTGGAGATGGCCGCGGATTTGGAAGCGTTCACTTCATGCTTCGGATTCACCTTCAGCGTCACGTCGCCGTAGCCCGGATATGAGAACGTCTTGTCTCCGCCGTTGTTACCGCCGGTCTTGTCGGAGTTGATGGTGCCTTTGACCGTCACATACGCGGTGACGTTCGACCCCGCATCCTCACCGCGGGTGTACATGGCCACCATGCGATTGCCGTTGATCACATAATGGCGACCACATCACCCGATCCGTTGATGATGTCGTACTGTTGCCCGGATTGGAAGGTCAGATTCTCGGGCAGATCGTAGACGAAGGTATCGCCCGATTTGACAGTGATGCTGTTCGGCACGTTCCAATGCAGTTGCATGTCGATCTCATCGCCGTAGTCGACGGTGGTGCCGGAGATGAACGGCTTTTCCTGGCCGCCGGACACGATGGTCAGCTTGGAGAAGTCCTTGTCCACCCAGCCGAGCTCGCCGATGTTGTATTCCACGGCCTGCGCATGAACGGGCCCGATCAATACGCATGCCAGCATGGTCGCCAATGTCACCAGCATGGCGGCAAACGTTTTCACACAGCGCTTTGACGCCAACTCCTTGCGCCTATGCATAATCCCTCGCTTCACGATTAAGCACAACCTAAGGTGGCGGCAGCCACTACCTTGCCCCAGCTGCCGCCACTGTCATGCAAGCACGGTGTCACGACGTCAACATTGACGTATGAAACAGTGTCTTTCCTTATAAAAGTTAAAAAGCGCGGTATAAAACGTTTGACGTTAGAGTGCCTCCAAAAGGGGATTCGCGAAACGCCGAAGGGTGTTTGCAATGTTTCATGAAAATTTTCTGAAACAAAAACCCATTGCTGCAAACGATTGCAACAATGGGTTTTCGTCAGTCATGATTCTTCTACCCTCGGAAAATCCCCCGGAGTACCCTCGGGGCCACTCAGCCGCCGATGCCCATCATCGACAAGCACCAAGCGTTCTCATAGGAGACTTCCTCCCATTGCTTGTACCGCCCGGACGTACCCCCATGGCCGGCTTCCACCTCGATTTTCGCCACGGCGTCCACACCGGCATGCTGCAGCCGGGCCAGCCATTTCATCGGCTCCACATACAGCACGCGGGTGTCGTTCATGGATGTGGTAATGAAAATTTTCGGAAAAACGGCAGTTCTTTCGTCATTTTCACTATCTGGCGCATTCTCGTATGGCGTGTACGACTTCATGTACGCGTACACATCCGCGTCGTGCAGCGGATCGCCCCACTCGTCCCATTCGGTGACGGTCAACGGCAGCGAAGGATCAAGGATCGAGGTCAGTGCGTCCACGAACGGCACGTCCGCCTCCACGCCCGCATAGCATTCCGGAGCCATGTTGGCGACCGTCCCCATCAATAGGCCGCCCGCCGAGCCGCCGTTCGCCACCGTACGCAGCGGCGAGGCCAGTCCGGCACGTTGCAGCGCGCGCGTGGCGTCGATGAAATCCTCAAACGAATGCTTCTTGTTGAGCAGATGCCCCTGCTCGTACCAGGCGCGTCCCATTTCGCCGCCGCCGCGGATGTGCGGCACAGCGTACAGCACGCCGCGGTCGAGCATGCTGATGCGTGACACCGCGAATCCCGGATCGGAACTGATCTCGTACGCGCCGTAGCCGGTGATGAACATGGCGGAATCGCAGGTCGGCACGTCACGCCGCCATACCAGCGAGACGGGGATGCGTTCGCCGTCGCGCGCGGTGACCCACACCCGGCGTTCCATGTAGTCGCGCGGATCGAAACCACCCAGCACGGTGGCGCGTTTGAGCAGACGGTCCTCGCCAGTGTCCGGATCGTAGTCATGCAGCTCGCCGGGGCGCGTGTAGCTGGCGAACGAGTAGCGCATGCGCGGCGCGTCATACGAGGGGTTGCCACCAACGCCGATCGAATACAGGCGGCGCGTCTCCCCCGGCATGCGGTCGGCGGTGGCGCCGTCCGACGACGTCATCGCCCGACGCGAGACGCCATGCACGGCCGATCCCTTGCCTTGCGCGGCGGCGGCCGCGTCCAGTTTGCCCCAGATCTCGGCGCGTTCCTCGTTGATCTCGTCCACGGATTCGTCGACGTCCCAATCGTCCTCCAGCGCGTGCGGCACCAGTTCAGTGAACCGCCATGGCCGGCCGGCCAGGAAATCCTCGGCGGCGGCCTGCTTCGTCATCACCGCGATGTGCGGCAGGCTTTCCGCGCGGTACTGCAATGCGACGAAATGCCGATGGATCGAGATACCCTCGATGCCCAAGCCGTGCGCGCCCTGCAGAATGGCGGGATTGCAGGGATTTGAATACGGGGTGCCGATCGGCATGGAGGAGGCGCCGGGGTCCACGTCGTCGCCGTGCTCGCAACCGTAGGGCGATCCGACCGCCACGCGCACGCCTTCGCCCAGCCGGTATGGAGGCTCGTGCGTCCGCATATCGATCACATCGATCTCGAAATTCGGATTCAACGCGTTGTGGTACACCACGGCGAGCGGAATATCCTCGCCATGCTCCCCCGCGCCTTCGAAGCAGGCGAAGCTCACATCGTATTCCACGTCGGTTTCGCGCGGAATGAACGCCCGGAACGAGCCCTCTGGGGTGTCCACTGGCAGCATCAGCACCTCGGTGGTGGTTTTCGACCCGGTGCCAATCACGATGTTCCGTTCGTCGAAGGACAGTCCGATGCCCACCCAGAAGCGTTCATCCGCCTCGCGGTACACCTCCACGTCATCGGTCACGGGGGTACCGACGCGGTGGCGCATCACCGCGTATGGACGCCACGCGTCGTCCAACAGCACATAGAACACCCATTGCGCGTCCGGCGTGAAGCAGGCGCCGCCGATGCCCTCGAACCGTTCCTCCAACTCGCCGCCGGTCTCAAGATCGCGGATGCGGAAATCGTAGCGTTCGTCGCCGCTCGTGTCGGTGCCGTACAGCATCCAACGGCCGTCCTTGGAAATGTCCATGCCGCCGATGCGGAAGAAATCGTGGCCTTGCGCCTCGGCGTTCGTATCGAACACCACCTGTTCGCCGTCGAGTGGCACACCGGCCTCCACCGTCGGCGGACCCCAATCGTCCGCGCCGCGAATCGGCACCCGGCATTGCACGGCATACTGTTCGCCCTGCTTGGTGCGGGTGAAGTACCAGTAGCCATCCATGCGCGTCGGTACGGACATGTCGGTTTCCTGCACATGCGATTTGAATTCCTCGAACAACGTTTTGCGCAACGATGCGAGCGGTGCCATGCGCTGTTCGCAGTAGCGGTTCTGCGCCGCCACATAGTCGCGCACATCCTGCGATTCCTTGTCGCGCAGCCATTCGTAGTTATCGATGAACGTATCGCCGTGGAAGGTGCGCTCCTTTGGCACCCGCTTCGCTTCCGGCACCGCCAGTCCATTCTGGTGTTCGTCGTGCGCGTTCGTCGCTTCCTTCACGTTCATGGTGTTTTCCATACCCCGAAATTCACTCATGCACGCGATTATACTGACGACCCACCCAAACTTGTGCCGGTCGTCAGTCGCCGTTTTGCGCGGTGCGCAGGTACGGCAGCATGGTTTTCATGATGTTCGATCCGGTCGTTCCCGTGAATACCGGCACGTCGGTGACCGGCATCGGCTGCGTGGCCACGCGCCCGGCGACGGAACCGAAATTGCCGGTCACTTCGCGCGGGGACAGCTGCCGGATGCCGATCGCCAGCACACGCCCCGGGTAGCGGCGTGCGATTGTGGCGTATGTGGTCGGATCCTTCTGCCCGTCGTCGCCGATCAGAATGAACTTCATATCGGGAAAATCGGCCATGAGCTGTTCGGCGTATTCAAGCTTGTGCTGCACGCCCGACGGAATGAAGGTTTTCGGCCTCGGGTCAAGGTCGCGCAGCAGCAGCGGACCTTCCGGAAAACCGTGGTTCGTAATGAAATGGCGGATCGAGCTTTCCACATTCCATGGCGAAGTGGACAGGTAGAAGAACGGCGCGTCCGGGAACATGTCCGCGATGCGGTTGAACAGCAGGTTCATGCTGGCCACCGGCACTTTTTTGCGCGGATTAAGCAGCAGCAGATTGTAGGCGGCCTTCATCAGACGCGGCGCCTGCGTGACCATGATGGTGTCGTCCACGTCGGAGATCACGCCCACTTTGGTGCCGCTGGGAATGGTGAAAAGATTGGCGTTGACCGGCTTGCGGCTACGCACTTTGTACGAGACGTTGTGGATGCCCGGTTCGAGCGAATGCTCGGCGACGAGGTCGAGGTAGCCGGCATCGTCGGATGCCGCGAATTCGCTGGAAATATCAGGATTGCTGTCGATCGCGTCGTATACTTCCGACGCACCCACCTGCACTGTTTCGATGGGCACGTCATCGATGGCGATCCGCACTTTGGTATGCGGGGACGGCACCATCAGCATGCCACGGATGCCGCGAATCAGGCGGCCGGCCTGCCGTTTGAACGGGCCGTATACGGTACGGCAGATCAGTCGGGAGTAGTGTTCGGTGCCGTAGCCGACGTAGGGTTCGACACGTGGATACCAGTCGAGCGACCGTACCAATGCGGTCGAGAATTTCAGCCAGACACTGAATGCTTTGGTGATCGTGCGGCGGAACAGCCTGGTCAGCGGCGGTTTGACTTCAAGACGCTCATGTCTGGAGGCCGCGTCGAAGGTGGTGACCACCTTGCGTGCCGGAATCGGCACGGTGGGCATGTCATCGCAAGAATCGTCCATCCGCTCCCCCATACGCTGCTGTTCGCGCTGCTGGTCATGCTGCGGCGCACGCTGCGGCGGGAACTGCGGCAACGGCTGAATTTCACTCATATGCCCACTATAGGGGTCGCGTTCGAACAAACAGTAACGCCACCGAGAAAATCAGGGAACTTTCAGGGCCCCGCAAGGCACTTCCCATAAAAAGGCTGCGGCCGGCGGGTACGATGCGCGACCGTAAGCCCGGCCGAACGGCCTTGAGTGTGCCGCGCATCGCGCCCGCCGGCCGCAGCCGTAATTAAAACTAGACGTCCGTGCTATTCAGTCAGCCACAATCTTGGCATACTCGTCAGCGCTAAGCAGGTCAGGCTCGTCATCCTCAAGCTCGATCTTGAAAATCCAGCCCTCGCCGTACGGATCGTCCGTCACAATGCTCGGATCGTCCGCAGCCTCGTTGTTGACGTAGCGGATGGTGCCAGCCACCGGCGAGACCAGCGCGGTGACCGCCTTGGAGGATTCGAATTCCGCCACTTCGTCGCCAGCTTCGACCTGCGTACCGACTTCAGGCAAATCGATGTACACGAGTTCGCCGAACTGTTCGGTGGCGTATTCGGTAACGCCCACCATGGCGGGTTCAACGGAGGAATCCACCCACACGTGCTCGTCGGAGTATTCGAGGTGCTCGGGCACGTCGAGGTTCACTTTGCTATCGTTTGCTTCGCTCATGCCGCCCATTGTACGGCGTATGTGAACGCCGCGCACCCGCGCCACGCGTAACGGGTCAGCGTACCGGTCCGGATGGCATGGCGCCGACTACCTGCACGATGGTGCCTTCCGGACAGTTGTCGTAGATCCACTTGGAATCGGCTTCGTACATGTTCACGCAGCCGTGGGAGCCGTAGTGCGCCGGGTCGCCGTGGGCGATGCCGTAATTGTTCCAGCTTGCCGTGTGGAAGCCTTCGCCGCCGTAGAAGTAGCTTACCCACTTCACACCCTTGGACAGGTAGCGCGAGCCGTCGTCGTTCAGGCCGGTCATGTCCTGGATCTGATACTTGAGGTAGATGTAGAAGGTGCCCAGGTCGGTTTCGTGCTTGCCGGTGGTGCCCGTGCACACCGGGAAGGTCTTGACGGCCTCGTCGTTGTGATACACGGTGGCAGTTTGCGCGGTGCGGTCCACCACGATGCGGTATTCGCTCTTCTTCTGCACGGTTTTGAAGTTCTGCACATCGCCGTCCACCGGAATGGTGGCGCCTTGGCCGTTTTTGAGCGCTTCGCCGATCTTCGGTGCGAGCGCCTCCATGTTCTTGACCTTCACGCCGTTCACGCCTTTGACGATGGTGGCCAGCACTTTGCCGCTGTTGTCGACGGCGTCTTCCTGGTCGACCGCGTCCTGGTTGAGCTGGGCTGGGACCTGCTGCTGCACGTAGTTGGTGATGGCGTTGTCATCGTAGGACAGCGAAAGCGTGCCGTGCTCGAGGTCGGCGTCGGTTTTCAGCCATGAGGCCACGACTTCGGCTGGAATCTGGAAGGTCTTGCCTTGTCCGTTGTCCAGCACAATCGGCGCATTCAGTCGCGCGTTTGCCTGGTCGGCCACGTTTTGGGCTTCAGGCAGTGCGACCGGCACGTCGATGGTTTCGTACGTAATCGTCACGCTGCCGCTGTGCCCCGGGTTCGCGATGGCTTTGGCGACCGCGTCGATCACGTTGTCCACCTTCGGGGACCTGCCGCCGCGGCCTTCCACTGCGACGAAGGCGCGCGCGTTGGCATCGTACGATGCGGTGGACGGTACCGCGCGGTCGGTGTCCTGCACGAATTTGTCGGTGACGAACGTCCTGAGGGCCAGCTTGTTGGACTTGGCGTTCAGCGGCACGTTCTTCTTGACGAACGGGTTGACTTCGTTGATGTATTCGAGTGCGCCGTTGGTCTGGTGCTTGGCGGCGAGCAGTTCCGTGACCGTCTTGTCGACGTTGTAGCTCACGCCGAGGTCGCTCAGGCTGCCGGAAGCGTTGTTGCCGTTGCCGTCCTTGATGTTCACGGTGGTGTTCTTCACGGCGGCCGTCACCGTGTTTTTCAGCTGGTCGGCGGTCTGTCCGGCCACACTGGTTCCGCCGAAGGTCACGCCCGGCGCGGCCTTGTCTTGGAAGTACCAGCGTGCGGTGAAGAAGCCGGCGATCGCGGCGACCACTAGCACGGCGAGCACGATTCCGGTGATGATCAGCGGCAGTTTGCGTTTCTTGGCCACGACGGCTTCTCCTTCGACCGGCATGGTGAGCACGGGAATGGCGGGAGCGGGCGTGGATGAGGGCATGTCACCGGTAGGAATGGCACCAGTGGGAACAGCTCCGTTGGGGACAGTTCCGGCAGGCGTGGTTTCGGCGGCACCGGCCGTCGGGAATGACTGGAACGGCTGGGTCTGGTCCGATGCGAAATTCAACGGCGGCATGGTCTCGGTGGCGGCGTTGGACACGTTGTCCTGTTCGGACACATCGGCCACGTCGGCGAGATTGATCGTATCGCCGTTCTCACCAGACTGCGGCGGCACGGCATTCACCCCTTCAAACGAGATGCCGGCGAAACTGTTGTCCGTATCGTTCTGCCCACTTCTATCAGACATGTATGTGGTTTCCTCATTCACTCTCTTCACGGTACATACCATGCAGCATGATACGCAGACGAGTGCCCAAACGAATACCTAAACAAGCTCCCCCGGCAACCGCCCCGAAGACAGGCTCAGCCGATACCACCTTTTAATGGCAGGTCTTGTCACGGCAGGTCGTGGCCGAGCCATTCCTCAATCATGTAGCGTGCGATCGTGGCTTTGCCCGGAGCCTCCATACGTCCCGAAACCAGTTCGCTCATGTATTCGTCGCGTGTGACCCAACGCGCCTGCAACGTTTCCTCGCCGTCCACGTGCACGTCGGTGGTGACCGCCACGCCTTTGAACGCCATCATGAGAGACGAGGGGAACGGCCACGGCTGGGAGCCGAGGTATTTGAGTTCGCCTATTTCGATGCCGACTTCCTCTTTGGCTTCGCGCCGGCATGCGTGCTCCAGGTTTTCGCCAGCCTCCACGAATCCGGCCGAAACCGAGTACAGGCCGTTGTTGCGCCACGCGCTGTTGTGCTGCAGCAGCAGACGGTCATCATGGTCGACGATCGCGGTGATCACCGCTGGCTCGATTCGGGGGAACAGCAAACGATTGCCATCCTCGTCGTTCGTGCAGTGCTGAGCCCAGCCGCCGAGCGCCGGTTCGACGGGCGCGCCGCACGTCGGGCAGTGACGCTGCCGGGCGTGCCACATGCTGAGCGAGATGGCGGAGGTTGCCTGTCCGGCTTCGCGTGCGCTGGCGTGGGGCGCGAATCCGCGCAGGTCCACCCAGTCGAATCGGGTTGCCGCGCTTTCCAGCAGCGATTTCGCGTTTTCCTGCGATTCATGCGCCGGCACTTCGGCGAACGCGTCGTCCGCTCCCCCGCTGCGAGCCGTCGCAGCCGTAATCGTCGTATCGTTCGGCTGGACGTGCGTCACGTCCACGGCGATGACGTGCTCGCTCAATCGTCCGCCGTACGAGCCGAGGAATATCGCGAGCGCCGATGGGTGCGATTCGAGTTCCGCGGCAACGTACGCGCCTGGCAGTTGGGCGAGGCGCATTTTCACGTTGGCGTAGTCGGCGATGGCGCCTTGGCCGTGCGGCACGGCCACTTTGCCGTCTTTGACGAGGATGACTTTCGTTGCCGGTTCCGCCAGGACTTTGGCGAACAGGTCGGGTTCGCCGCGTCGTGCCACTTCGTAGTCGATGTCTCCTTGGGCGAGTGGCAGGAACGGCAGGGTCTGCGTCAATGCCAGTGGTGAGAACACGCTCATGGTTGTGTTGCCTCTTTCATGCGTGTTATATACGGAATATATTCGTTATACATACGTAGTACATATTTCGTATATACGTTTTATATATTTTCTCTATATCTTGTCGATACGCCGGATGGTCTGCCACAGATAATCGTCGCAGCCGGCTCAGCCGACTCGCTTCACCAGTTCCAGCAACGCGGCGGCCACCTGGTCGGGGTGTTCGTACGCGCTGAAGTGGCCGCAGTCGTCGATCACCGTCATCGTCACGTCGGTTTTCGTCATCGCGTCGGCGACCGGCTTCATCACTGCCGGCGGGCTGGACGGGTCCTTGTCGCCGCAGATTACTGCGACTGGCACGTTGATGTTCGGCAGCACGTCGTTCAGGTCGGGACGGCCAGCGGCCATGCGTTCGCGCCAGGCGATGCCGTCGGCGGGCTGTTCGTTGATCCACGTTTCGAACTGCCTGCAGTAGGCGTCCGACTGCTTCACGGTGGAATCGGCTTCCGACGGCACGGCGAATCCCATGACCGGCTCGTGTGTGCCGGTCGTTGCGCAGTCGGTGGCGATTGCGACGCGCTTCAATCGCATGTCGGCGGAGTCGGCGTCGGCTTTCGTGTCGCACAGGGCGAGCGCCGCCACCGCTTCCGGATGCAGGCGTTGGATGTCGAGAATCAGGTAGCCGCCCATCGACAGGCCCACCCAGATGGCTTTGCCGTAGCCGGCGGCGTGCAGCAGGTCCACGTACGCGTCCGCCATGCGGTCCAGTCCGTATGGGAACGCGCCGTCGGCGTCCTTGCCGCCGCTGTCTTCGTCGGACGGAATCGGTCCTTCGCCGGCGCCGGGCATGTCCGGAGCCCAGATCGCAAATGGTTTCACGCCTTGTTTCACAGCTTGGTCGCGTAAAGCCGCCGCACACTCGTCCCACATGCGGTGGTCCACCGGGAAGCCGTGCACGAGCACCACCGGCGTGGTTTCGGTATCGTTGCCGCCGTCCGTATATACGTTGTTGTTCAGTTCAATCGTCATATTTTTCTAATCCTCCCCTATCTGTCTATTCGCCTAGTTTGTCTAGCTCTTGCCCCGCTTGCGCGGCTTGTCCTACTTGCCGGTCCACGCGAGCGCCTGCCGCACGATGGTGCCGTAGCCGTTGGCCATCTGCCCGACGAAGGTGTCGAGCATGTCTCCGGACGGGTCGACCCATTCCACATCGAGCGTCTCGTCCTGCGGCTTGCAATCGCCGGCGATCGGCACCACGTAGCACAGCGCGATCGCATGTTGGCGTGGATCGTAATAGTCGGACAGGCCGGGTGTCGGGAAGAATTCGGCCACGGTGAACGGCTGCAGGCTGATCGGCAGCTGCGGCAGGGCGATATCGCCCAAATCTTTTGCGACGTTGCGCGCCACCGCTTCACGCAACGATTCGTGATAGAGCACACGTCCGGCGATCAATGTGCGTTCGATGCCGCCGTCGTCAGTGACGCGCAGCAGCGAGCCGATTTGCGCCACCCTGCCGAGATCGTCGGTGCGCACCGGCACGACCACGACGTACGGAATCGGTATTTCGTGGCGCATGCGGTTGATTTCGTCCGATGGGAGCCATCCCGGAGGGTTGCCCATTCCGCGGATGAAATCCTCCGGCGTAATGTCGTCGAATTCCCCGCGATGGCGGTTGGCGTCGAAATCGCCCTCGTCGGGCACTTCATCATTCATCACTGGCATGGTTCCATTATCACGCACGGCATGTGAATGTCGCGTGCTTCCGATTCTTCCCATAGCGCAATCGGGTGCGGCAGTGTGTTTGCGTGGCGTGCGGCTATATACTTTTCGCAAACGGGCTTTCGCAATATTGCGCAGCATTGCACGATATTGTTTTTTGAAATCGGCTTATAGCGTAAGCCGGGAAATGGGGAACGCATATGGCAACGCATGCAGTCACTTCGCAGGATTTCAACCAGGTCGTCGAATCCAATGATCTGGTGTTCGTGGATTTCTGGGCCACGTGGTGCGGTCCGTGCCGTGCATTCGGCCCAACGTTCGAGAAGGCAAGCGAGGCGAATCCGGACGTCTATTTCGCGAAGGTGGATATCGATCAGAATCCCGATTTGGCCGCCGCGGCCAAGGTTCAGGCAGTGCCGACGCTGATGGTCGTCAAGAAGCAGCAGATCATCTTCCAGCAGGCCGGCGCGTTGCGCGCTTCCGATTTGGATGATCTGATCAGCCAGGCCAAGGCGTTGGATATGGATGCGGCCGCTTCCGATGGGGACACCGCTTCCAGCGGAGACGCCAAAGTGAAAACGCCAAGTAGTCAGTCGGAACGATGATTCGGCCCGTCGCCTGCGCGTTGCATACGTTATCTTCAAGTTCCTTGGGGTGCGGTAGACTATATGCAGTTGCGCGCATTCCGGCGGAACCCTAGCGGTTGTGCGCCGTGCCCTAGGCACGGAATCCGCCGAGGAATTGTACCCGATGTAGGAGCAGAATGGCTAGCCATAAGAAACATGCCCAACCAACTACGTTTGCCTTGCCGGGCAAATCTCAGATGGTGAAGATTGTCGCAACGGTTGCGGCAGTGGGGCTGTTGGCCACTGGCGGCATCGTGTCGCATAATCTGTACGCCACCGCGGAGAAGTCTCCTGCCAAGCAGGTCACCGCGTATTCCGTCACCGACAGCATCGAAGCCTCCCGTGGCAACGCCCGTGAGGCACTTTCCGGAGATACTTCGTACGTCACCGTGAAGATCAACGGCAAGACCCGCGTGGTTCCCGGCATGCATTTCACCGACGTGAAGTCCGTGCTTGACGCGGGCGACATCACCCTTGATACGGAAGACACCGTTTCCCCGTCTTTGGATACGAAGGTGAACGAGAACACCGTCATCAAGATCGAACGTGCCGGCGCTTCCGTTGAGGTGTCTGATACGGATATCGCATTCAACACGGTCAAGAAGGAGACCTCCAGCCTGCCGAAGGGCCAGGAGAAGGTCGAGACCGAAGGCGCGAACGGTGTTATGGAGACCACGAACCTCGTCACCAAGTCCGGCGGCAAGGTCATGTCTTCCAATATGATCAGCTCTTTCGTGAAGAAGGCTCCGACCGACAAGGTGATCCTCGTCGGCACCGGCTCCTCGTCCACGCCGTCCGCGGCCGCAGCGTCGATCGGCACCACCGTGCCGGCTGGCGAAATGCAGCAGTGGGCTCACGATTATCTGCTGTCCAGCGGCTATTCCGAGGCCGATTTCACCGCCACCGTGTACATCATTTCTCATGAGTCCGGTTGGAATGTCGCAGCCACGAACCCAAGCTCCGGCGCGTACGGCCTGCCGCAGGCGCTTCCCGGTTCGAAGATGGTGAGCGCCGGTGCCGATTGGGCCACCAACTACCAGACCCAGCTTAAGTGGTTCTGGGGCTACTGCGCACAGCGCTACGGCTCCATCCAGGGCGCCTACACCTACTGGCTCGCCAACCACTGCTACTGAGTTTTAGTTTTTCAGACAGGAGAGGCTCCGCACACATTGTGCGGAGCCTCTCCTGTCTTATACACCTTTTTATATTTCATATGGAAAGATGCAGGCCATTCATGGCGTTACGGTTGTTTATGCACGCAATTCATTCATCGCTTTTATCGCGGCCCTTTTGGCCATCTTACGCGTGAGCGAACGGCCAGACGCAACGGGCTCGAAAAAGCCGTCATGCTCTTTTTTCCACCGTCCATCGCCAACCAAGCACGTTATTTTGAGCGATTCGAATACTGAACGAAGATCCTACACGCCCGCTACTTGCCACATTCATTCCAAGCTCCTTTTTTCAGGATTTTTGGGCTGGATGCATACGTACTCATTATTAGCGTTTATGGACGATTCGCACAGCCTATCAAGATACTGCATATAGTACAGCACTCACATCAAGAGAACTGTACTATATGCGATTTTTCAAGCTGAGCGGAATATTGTTCACTTACTCGCCATCTTTGGCCGTATGATGCGAACCTTTGCGGGGACCGCGCTTGCCGGATACACCCTTTGAGGCATCGGCCACAGCAAAAATGACAACCTTCTCATCCGGGTAGGACTCGCCATTCATGGCGAAATAGGCAATCTGGTCGTCTGCGACCGGCGGGAAGGTGAAATACTTCTGCACCGCTACCAGCACATCGGTGGTACGCACGGTCACGGAAGAAGCCTTTCCTGCAGCGTCAGAGTCGACGCCATCGGCCTTGTTTCGCTTGGTCTTGCAGAACTTGATGGCGTTCTCGTCTTTGGCGTCGCATGCCTGGACTGCGATCTTCTTCTGCTTGTCATTCACCAGCAATTTCACGTATGCCGGGCATCCGAGCGCTTCGGTCACGCCTTTGGAAAAGCGAACGGATGATTCCATGACCGTCATGGTCATCTTATTGGTGGTGGTCTTTTCTCCCACTGCTTCAAATCCGTCAAGGACAGACATGCCAACCCCTTGAAAATATAGGATATTAATTACATGCAATATAATACAACAATTCGCATAAATACACCCTTTTTTCACTAATAAAATAGGGGATATCTCCGCTTTTCAGCAGAAATACCCCCTGTATTTCCAAGAATTTAGCAATACTTCATAGACTTCATTGAACAAGTTTTCATTGAGATGAACTCAAGGAAATCATGCACCAATAATGTCGAGAATTACCGCGCCATATTTCAATAGTTGCATTTCACATCATTGGTCATTTTGCCACACGGCGTCTGATCGAGCTTCATATCAGCCGTGGCCTTGTCAGACACGGTCACGTCGAACTCGTACGTCACGCTCTTGCCAGGTGCGATGTACGCCATACTGGAGTTCAATGGCTTGCCGTCCATGGTGGCATTGCTACGGTCACGCACATCACCGGTCACGGCGATTGATCCAATCGAACCACCTGCAGGCGCGTAAATCAGCACACGCTGCGCGGATGTGCCACTCGGCGCCACGGGCACGCCACCAACGCCCTTCTGCTCACCACCGAGAATGTAACTCGTGCAGGTAGCCATTTCCGTGGAAGTCATACGGTTGGTCAGCGTGTACTTCACGTGGTAGGTCTTGTCCCCTGTCTTGGTCACTTCGCTGGTACGGTCGATATACCAACCCATCTTCGAAGGATTCTGCTCGCTGATGTAAATGCCCGTTTCCGGATTGGTTTCGCTTTCAGGCGCATTCTTGGCGAGTCCAGCACCTTGGAAGTACTTCGCTTCGTCTTCGTGGAACGTGTAGGCGTAGAAGTGGCGGTTCTCGGCCAAATCACCGATGCTTTGCGCCATCTTCATCATCTTGTCCACAGTCATGTTGCCAAAAGCGCCGTCCATCACCGTTTTGGCAATGTACTCGAAGTATTCGTCCTGCTGTGCCACAGGAACGTCTTTGTAGATGGTGTTGAGCATGTATTCGGCGGTGTTCTCGCCGGTAAGCACAGTGCCGTTGGACAAGGTGACAGGTCCGTTGATCTCCACTCTTCAAATACTTGGAATCCTGCTGGCGATCTACGCGGTCCGCATCCTGCTCGACTTCATCCGTCAAGAGCCATCCGCCACCCCTCGTTGACCGGCACGTAGCTAACGTCAATCACAGGGAACAGCGTTCTAGACGCCTAGATGACTGTGAGTGATCAAATAAAGGTGTTCGGCGTTGGCACTTGTTTCTGCATACTTTCCCGCACAATGGGATTAGCGGCATAATATTCTTGAATTGTCTTTTTGCTGATAATCGTGCTGCATGGAGCGGAAGGCGGCAAATCACCGCGCGCGATTTTCCAAGGGCTCTCAGCGTGCGTCCTTATGCTTAGCTCATTTCCCGTACGAGACGACAGCACCGCGCACACTGCATCTATGGTTTGCTTTTCTTCTTCAGAAAGCGTCTTTTCACAGTCGTTCACAGGAAGCTCGCCTTCACGGATAAGGAATTTTCCCCTGTGCTGCGCATACAGTTCACGACATACAGGGCCGCCACGCCATGCTTGGAAATCTTCGTCAAAAAGAGGATGTCCACGACGAGCCAAAGATTCCGCCTGCGAATAGAACGCGAGCTTTTGTAATTTCATAGTGGTCATTGCTCCACAGCGTTTAAGAATGTACGCCGCGACATCCACCACAGTTGCCATGTCAATCCTCCCTTCATATATATGAAATCTGAAATCAGTCTAGTATAGTGGATGGCCATGGACGCGCCCCTTACTACTATCAGCCTCGGCACTATCAGTCGGAACAGAGCGAACAATTCTGGGAAAATCTTACGTGCAGGAGCACAATCAGTTTCGCCGGAAGAATATCAGCTCGCTATCGATACAGCACAAGCTTGGCGTGATCAGCATATCGAAGCCACTCAAGAGTGTTTTTCAGAGGTCTTAAAGTGCTCAAATGATTTTGCCGAATCCGTCTGCACTTATCGTCTCAAACGAATCGTTTCCATCATTCGTAAACTGCAACGCGCCCAAACCCACCTGAAATTAGGCGAATTGGATGATATCGGAGGATGCCGTCTGATTTTAGAGACCAATAATCAGGTCCGTCAAGCGGCTGAAATTCTGAAATCTCAGATCCCTCTCAAGAAAGGCAGCGGAGAGAAGAACTATATCCTCAATCCGCAAAAGTCCGGATACCGATCCCACCACCTTTTGTTCAAACCTGAGACTCAAACAGGCTCTTATCAGGTGGAAGTACAGATTCGAACACAGCTTCAACATTACTGGGCAACAGCTGTTGAGGCCGCTGGAGAAATCTATGGCACCGAATACAAAAGCCCCGAAGTTCGTAGACAGGCCGTAGGGGCTGAAGACCAGGAAAGGATTCAATTCTTTCAAATTGTTTCCAGCCTATTCGCTCTCGAAGAGGGAGCCCCGCAGGTTCCCGGCTTTGAACGCAGCCAAAAGGAATTGGTAAAAGAGCTTCAGACGCTTGAATGCTCATCATGCTTATTGGATGATTTGGCAGCGTCCACAGACAGCATCTTCCCTTTGAATCCTCCAACGGATAAAGCGGCAACGCTGTTTCTCCTCAAACTTTCTCGCGAAGATCAACTCCTTGATATCGAGTCTTTCCGCCAAGATCAGCTTTCTGAAGCATTGCAAAAATACGGCGATCTTGAAGACCAAATTGAGGCAGCGACCAATAAGGGAACCGAATACGAATACAACAATGTTGTGTTGGTTTACGCCCAAAATCATGAACAGTTAAGCATTGCCTATCCAAACTATTCAGCTAATGTCAGCCACTTTGTGGACAAGGTTGGAGAATATCTGCAATAGTGTACGTTCAGTCAAGCCGACGTTTCGCGATGAGAACGGTGTCTATGCTGAACGCCAATAGTGTTCAGCATAACTGGCGACGGCATGCAGATTTATTCGACAAAAGGCATCAAGTAGAGCAGCGCGATGATGCTCAATGCATGACGTTTCATGAGGGGGCGTCGATAATACCGGCAATCACGATTCCGCCAAGAGAAATCCGTGCGACCGATATAAGGTTAGACGCACGAATTCCTTAATCATGCAGACTGTAGGATACTGAAAGACAGATGCCGCGGGAACCTGCCAAGAGATAAGAAACCACGGAAGGAAACGACGAATTTTGTTGCACGATTCCAATTTTCGTGGCAAATTTCGAATCGTGCAACATTTACGAGACACAGAAACGTACCGAAGCGGCCGGAAGCATGCGTCCATAGCAAGAAAACGCGCCCAAGGCCCAGCAACGTATGCTTTGTCATAAAGCGGAACATACGTAACATACGGATACCATGAGATATAGGGGGATTAACAATCTTCGCTATAAGGTTTCACGAAAGGCATAGTAATGGGAGGACGGAATCAATTGCACCTTGAGTATGCCTACGCAATTATCAGTATTCTTTCATCAGCAACCATGTGGGCGTGTTTTCGACTAATTAAAAGACACGGAAATACACCACGCGCTAACTCATATATGACGCTTTCCCAAATCGCAACCGGCGAAGGCAGCGGATTCTTCCGTTTTCTAGTACTCCGCTTTTTTCCACCGCTCGTTGTTCTAACTGGCGAAGCAGCTATACTAGCCAAATGGAAAAGCTCAGTTAATCAGCAGATCATCTGCCTAAGCGTGTCTGCTCTGTTATATGTCTCTCTATCGTATGTCCCCTCACTCATTCGCGGGTTCACTTTTGGAGAAAGATTTCTTAGTCTAACGTTAATACTTGCATACCCTGTTCTCGCCTTCCTTATAGGAGCGATGACTCAGTGCATTGATTTTTCGCAGTTTGCTCCATCTAATTTGCAAACGATGATTGACGGCATATGGCAAACTTTTATTACAGCGATAATTGTAATCACTTTTTACGAATTACTCAGAAATTATCCTGAAGAGAAATACATCGAGCAAGATGAGTTATACGATAGAAAATCTCAAATAGTTATACGAAATTATTTACATATTTCGAACCGCTTTGGTGAGGTAATTAATAAAGTATGTTCAGAACATCAAACCTCTAAGGCTTTGCTGTTTTCGATTCTAGTTTATGAAGATCTCAATAGACCGCAATGGATTCGACGTATCGAGAATATCCTGGTTCGTCTTCCTGAAGCAAAGCTAACGGTGGGAATTGCTCAAGTCACCTCAACATTCCCTTTGAGCGATACCGAAAGCATTGAATTAGCCTCCGAAAAACTCGCGTTCACTGATTCCGCCCCTGAAAATCAGGTAATCAGAAGCATACACCGCTATAATCCATCCAATAGATATATCGCATCCGTACTGGAAATCAGAGAAATCCTGCTGGCAAACTGTCGTTTTTAAAGTATCCGCAGACCGACCCCCTGCTCAAGCATAAGCATAATCCCTCACCATCTTCTATATGCCCTAGGACCGTGCAGGCCTTGCGCACCGTCATTAAGCCGCCCGCAGACATTTCCCACCCTCGTTTTCGAAAGCGAGCCCAAGTTCCATTTCGCCATAAGGAGGACCCCGAGAAGACCAGCAAACCGTAACATTCTCTTTGGACTCGGGCATACCCCCCGATAACGGCAAGTAAACGATTCTGAAGAGGCGTTGCATTCCAGAGATTCTCGGGACTATGGAATTCTTGGAAGCTTCTTCGATGTTTACAGCTTTCGGCTTGTCTGCATCCAAGTCTGCAATACATCTACATTTTGCAAGCTCATCTCGCAGCATACATAACCAATATAATCAGGGATATCCTTTTCTAGATTTACGAGTAAAGATTCAAGTTGCTGCAGGAATTCCAAATACCGTTTCTTGTCCGTGACCAGCCTCAAATCCTTAACAAGCTGGAATACAGTGATGTTCCTATCATGAGGATGTGCACAATACAATCGCTCATCATGAGCACATATATTTCGGAAGTCCTTTATTCTCCGGTATATCTTGTCAAGCTGTATAGAAGTAATCTCTTCCCCATGACGGTGAGAATCCTTATATAAAGCAGTAAAGCTACGCGCAATATTTCCACGGACAACGCTACCCTGCGCCTGGAAAAACCAATAGATCTGACCAATAGTGAGATCATTGCACAATACCCAAAGCGGCACTTCCCCCTCATATTCCTCGAGACAATGCCGAAGATATTCTTTCCTATCAGGGAATCTAGGATTTCTGTTTAAAGAGATGATTTTCTCTAACTTTGGAATAAGTAATACAGCTTTGTCGTGCGCTTTGCCTGTTTCCGCATAATTTGCGATATTCAGATAAGGATTTTTCTCATTTGCATTCTCTTTGGTGAATTCGTATGAGCATATTGTCTTCAGAATAGCTTCTGACAACGTAGTCATACGAAACAACAAGAATCGCAAGTTCCTATCAAAAACGAAAAGAGCATACAAGTCATTGAACGACGTGCCGGTAAGATATCGGTCTTCATGTGTTCTTTTTCCGGCTTCTTTATCGAAAAAAGGATCCTTGTACCCGTTAACAACCGAATAATAGCCTTCACGTTCCAAAATCCACGGAGTGCGCATGTCAGTCTGCAGACCACGCCTGTTAAGCTGCTGCACTTGGCTTTCTACTGCCATAAATGGTCTATACATAACGCCTCCCTAATGCACGAAAACCGTTCCCTATCTAGGGAACGGTTTTCGCGAACTAGACAACGCCTAGCTTTATCGCATCTGGTAAATCTACTCATGAATATCAGCAATGTCAATTCAGCGTGTCTCAACAGGATTTCCGTTCTGGAGAAAGCGCAGTGCATCTCACACTAACGGATTCCTGCTATGCAGGCTATTGCAGAGACATTGAAAGATGGAGAGCCGGAACACCCGGAAACAGACCCTGCGTCAGCTCTTTTGGTTGGGGACGAGCATGATCTCACCGTCGGCTATGCCCTTGAGATGCTGGCCGTAGGGGCTCTTGCCGTAACGCTCGGCGGACTCCATGAGCTGGCCGCGCATGATCCAACCGTTCTCGAAAGCGATCTCCTCCACGATCGCGATCGGCAGGCCCTGCGCACGCCACTGAGCCTCTTGCCCCACCGTCCAAACACCAAGCTTATGGCGGACACCATGCCGAGAAAACCTGCCAAGAGATAAAAGATCCCGGAAGGAAACGACGAATTTTGTTGCACGATCCCGATTTTCGGGGCAAATTTCGAATCGTGCGACATTTTTCCTGCCGAAATGCGGTTTTCCCACCTATTCCATACCCCCGAACCGGCTTTTCCGACACTTCCACGCGACTACGGGGGTGTGTGATGTAGCACGATTCCAAAAAACGGCCGAAAAATGGAATCGTGCGACATTTACGGAGTGCAGAACGTGCCGAAACAGACGAAACCATGTGACCATGGCAAGGAAAACGCATTCCAAGCTCCGCTTTTCATGCATTTTGATGCTCCGGGTCTCCCCTATCGGTAACAGGAATCGAGAGTCCCGAAAATGCCGCCGTCTCGATCGAAACGACTCCTATCCCGATATAGAAGGGGATACATCGCGAAGACTGCCGCACGTAAACAGAAAGCACCAAGGCAATGCCCCGGATTGTATGATGTTGTTCCGTATTGCCGTTTATTTCCAGAAAAATGAGGATGGTATGGTGCGCTTCGCGCTTCGCCTTGCAGACGTGCTAATCGACGTTACGGTGCAACATGATTATGCTCGGAACTTCTGAAACAATTGGATCATGGATTCCAGCGAATCCACGGATCCTCGGCTCACCATCACCGTCATGCAAGCCGACATCGAGGAAATGTTCGTAGTCCCTTCTTAATCTTTTACCAACAATTGCAAAAGCTCCGATCCCGAATCTTTCAATCCCCAACCTTCCAAGACCTTATTCGCCTGATCAGCAGTAATCTGAACCTTGCCACTTTGATTTGTTACACCATTACCTTTGAGTGCAAAGGAATATGCCGCATGACACAACTGCTGCTCACGCCGCCCACTAGTTTTATGTTGCAATTCATTATCGCTAACATATGACGCGACCATATTCAGATATTCAGCAGGCTCAAACAAATATTCGGCAGTCTGAACATCGGCTACATAGCTTCCATCATCTTGTTTTATTACCAATGCTGCCGCAGAAAGAAAAACAAATTGATCTTCGTCTTCGGCATATTCACGAAGTGCAAGTAATACACTCCTCAAATCATCCGGCACATTACCGAACAACCATCCCAACATCACCATTGTCAAACGCAATTCACAAAAACTCAAACGCTCTGGTAATACGGCAAGATTATTATTCTGAACACACTTTTTAGCAAGAAGCAAAACCCGCTTTTCGAAGAGTTCAGCGTAGCTTTTCCAATCAATCTCTCCCAACGCAGACTGCGAATGGCCATACCCTAAAGTTTCTACCCGAACATTCCATGTCTCAAGCATTTTATTGCGCTGCCGGTCACCCTCTTGAGACGACAGGGATTGCAGTTCACATAGCACAGCCAAATAAATATCAAACAGAAACGCACCAACATTGTCGTTCTGAAGACATTCTTTCAAAAGCAATTCGACATCAACCGCATTCCAGCCCCTTCTACATACCATAGTAAATAAATTCAGCACATAAGGATAATATTCTTGCAATGTCTTGCAGAAACTATTCTTCAAGTAAAAACGAAGCAACATACGCATTCTTATTACATTGCCATGTGTATCCCGAGATAAGTATCGCTTGATTTTTTCTTGCAATCTTGGAGAATAAGCAATCTGCAGCAAACCAGCATCCGACTGTACGGTGTCAAGGTTGATTTCACAAAGGAATCGTTTATACCACTTCTCCGGAACATCCCCCGAAGATGGCATCAGTCGAAAATATGCATCAATATAGTCCTTCTTGCATATCGACCGATATGAATCTGGAACATCATTTTCAGAAAGAAAGTACTCTTTCCCCATAGAGATTTTATTGACAAAAGGAAATAATATATGAATTATCATCTTCCATTCAATTGAATATTTATTAAATATTTTCTTTTCATCAGCTTGTTTTATAACTTCTTCAAGATCAGCTGTTTAATCAGAATAAACCATATACTCTTCATCCGCAAAAACAGGATTCACCATTAGACACCGATTTTCCCATATCCAAGAATAAAACTCCGGACAGAAGATACGCAATGCGGTGATACCCGCCAAATTTAATAGCTCGACGTCATCACCAAGCGCCTCATAGTACAGACGAAAATCATTCAAGAATCGCACCATATCTCGCTTGTTCTGAATGAATGGGCAAATGCAATAATTGAAAATACCCTGTTCTCTCCCTAATGACAGGCTGTCACGCCAACCGACGCGCAATATTTCATGTTTCAGAGATTCGTGCAATTCGCTAAGCGACAACTCAGGGACTACTGCAGGAATTTGAACTATCTTCTCAAGGAATTCGGAGCCACGATTATGACTTGCTTTATCGAGTGCTTGCGTTACATATGCCTTGTCATAGAGCAACACATATGTGATATGCGGGAGATCGCCCACTGCTTTTACCGCTTGGATAAGCGAACTGATTTCATCATCCAGAAGGCGATCTAAATCATCGATGAATACAACAATCTTGTCTGATTGCGATTGAAGATCGTACTTCAGCCTGCTTCTTGTTTGGTGTAAATCACCAGTTCTATATTTCTTAGTAGATAATAATTTTGATAAATTTTGGAAACTCCAAGAGATACATCCAATAGAAATACCAATCTCAAAATAAGGAAGTACAGCGTTTATCGCTCTATAAATCAAATGAATCACAGAGGTGATTGCATTATTATTAAAGCAATCAAACCTCATCAATAGCTTTTGATACCACTTCAATCGGGGAGAAAGACCTGCCGAGATTTCGGAGAACAATGCAGATACTATCTCACCGGACCTGAAGTACATCCATGCGTCAAATTCAATGAGGTGCGTCTTGCGATCAGGTAGAGGCATCTGTTGAAGACGTTCAATGAGCATGTTCTTGAGGGATGTTTTACCGCTGCCCCACTCTCCCTCTATCCCAACTACTAAGCCATCCGAATCATCGCCGGTTAAAAGAGCATAGGCGAGGTTATCAACATATTTTTCACGACCATACTCATCATCTTCAACATGCCGTATAGGCTTATCTGCCGCGAACAAATTCACCCCTCAAGATATGGATATCCGAACTCGATCAAACGCCCTATGTGTTATCTTATGCCGGTCGTTTGCAACAACACTCTGCTGCCATTCCCACACGCTTCGGCCTATACATCGTCAATTCATCTGATACCCTAAATTTGCTCTTCACGTACATACGAATGAATTAACGGATCGAGCTGCAGCGTAGTGATATGGCCTGATTTTTGTTCCGCCCTTATAGTGGGGCGGCTTGCGCCGCTTGGTTTGCATAATACTCGGTTTCGGTCCGTTCCGGTGTCCTGTAGCCCAAGGACCGGTGCGGACGCTTCGAGCCCCCGCCACGAGACCCACCGGAACGTCGCCAATTCCAGGTCCCTCAAATCCTGGAAGGGCTTGCGTCGCCAGACGAGCTCGGTCCTGTACGCGCCGTCGGCGCTCCCGGCTGTTTGTGTTCAATTAATTGTTGCGGGTTTAGTCACGATGATTTTTCGGGTTTAGGCAGAGCATGCCGACCACGGAATGGTCTTAACTGGATGGTGCTTGTATCTCCGCCAGAAAGGACCGGAAAGGATTATGATCAGCATGCCCCAAGTACAGTCTATCCGTCGTTTGCGGCGGAACGGGGAATCCGTCGCGTCGATCGCGCGGAAAACACATGTCAGCGAGCCGACGGTGCGTAAGTACCTCGCGAAGGAGGATCTGTCGGCCGTGCCGTCGGTGAGAAAGCCGCGCGCGTCGGTGATCGACCCGTATCTGCCCGTGATCGAGCAGTGGCTCGCGGAGGATCGCGCGAACTGGCGCAAGCAGCGGCATACCGCGACTAGGATCTGGGAGCGGTTGAGGGACGAGCATGGCGCGGAGGTCTCCTTGTCCACGGTGACGCGGGCGGTGGCGCGGCTCAGGCGTGAGTTCGCGGCGGAGCGTGATGAGGCGTTCATGGACCTGGTATGGCATCCGGGCGAGGCGCAGGCCGATTTCGGCGAGGTCGACGTGCTGTTGCGCGGCGTGGTGCAGCGGATGCATCATTTCGTGCTTGATTTCCCGTATTCGAACGTCGGTCTGGTGCAGTTGATGCCGGGCGAGAACGCTGAGTGCACGTGCCTGGCGTTGCGCAACCTGTTCGAGTGGCTGGGCGGTGTGCCGGAGCGGATCGTGTTCGATAACGCCGCCGGCGTGGGCCATAAGGGGTACGGGGAGCGCGAGCCGCGCCTGACGCACCTGTTCCAGGCTTTCCAGGCGCATTACGGGTTCGATTGTTCGTTCTGCAACCCGTATTCCGGTCATGAGAAGGGCGCGGTGGAGTCCAAGGTCGGCATGGTGCGGCGCAAGCTGTTCGTGCCCCGGCCGAGCGTATGGAGCCTGGAGAACTTTAACGCCGGGCTGCCGGACCGGTGCCTGGAGCTGGCCACGAAACCGCATTACCGCAAGGACACGGAGGAACGTGGCCTGTTCTCCGAGGACCGTGCGGCGCTGCTGCCGTTGCCCGGGAAGCGTTTCGACGTGGTCACGTGGCGGCATATGAAGGCCGACCGGTACGGCGTGGTCACGCTCGAGGGACGGCATCGTTATTCCGCGGACCGGGCGAACGCGGGCAGAGAGGTGATCGTGGGCCTCCGCGCGCTCGAGGTCGAGGTCCTCGACTCGTCGGGCAAGCACCTGGCGACCCATCCTCGGGCGTACGGCCAGGCCAGCACGAACAGCGAGGACCCGTCCATGCAGTTGGCGCTGCTGTGCAACAAGCCCGCGTCCTGGCCCAACAGCCGGGTACGTGACGCGTTGCCGGACCCGTTGCGGGAATGGCTGGATCGGCAGGACAGACAGACACGCAACGAGGCGCTGCAGACCCTCAAACGCGTTGACAGGGAATCCGGGTGGGCGAACGCGGTCGAGGCGATGCTTTCCATCCTCGAATCGACCGGCGGGGCGGACCGCGCCGGTGTCACACTGCTCACGGCCAGGCTCGCCGAGGGCGTGGCGGGTATCGAATACGACGATGACAGGCCGGATCTGAGTGAATACGACATCGCGTTCACCGCGGACGTCGGCGTGCAGGGAGGCGGGCGATGAACACGAAGACGGACGAAGGGCTCTACGAGAAGGCCCGCAAGCTGTTCATCTCCAAGGCGAGCATCGACGAATTCGCCGGCTGGGCCACGCCCCGCCAGGTCGACGCCGTCCACCGCCTGCTCGACACGGAACTGGCGAACAGGGAACGCGCGAAGCACGACAGGCTCCTGCGCCGCGCCCGGTTCCCCGTCGTCAAGGGTCTCGACGGCTACGACTTCACGAACGTCAGGCTCCCCGACGGCTACATGCTCGATGAGCTCCTAGGGCTCGGTTTCATCCCGCGCGCGCAGGACCTGGTGTTCTACGGCAAGACCGGGCGCGGAAAGACACATCTCGCGATCGGGCTGGGCATGAAGGCGATCGACATGGGGCTGGGCGTGCGGTTCCATCAGACCGCCGAGCTCGTCCTCCAGCTGGGCAAGGCCAAACGCGACGGCACGCTCGAGACGATGCTCCGGGACATCGGCCGTGCCGACCTGATCATACTGGACGAGTTCGGCTACGTACCCTTCGACATTGACGGGGCGCGCCTGCTCTACCAGATCATCGCGGGCAGCTACGAAAGACGGAGCATCATATTCACCACGAACATCGAGTTCAGTAAATGGGGCACGGTCTTCGCGGACGACAAACTCGCCGCAGCGATCATCGACCGCATCGTGCACCACGGGCGGCTCCTCGAGTTCACCGGCCAGAGCCGCCGCGTCAGTGAGGCCCTCATGTTCGGCAGGAACACCTCCGCGCAACCGGAAAAATAAGGAAAATGCATGCAACTGCCTAAACCCGAAAAAAATACATGACTAAACACGAAACACCGACTTGACGAAATACACCCGGCCATGGCGTTGCCGTACGAGTCGCCAACCGTGCCGGCCGAGGGAAGCATGCCGAATTCCCCGACCCTGGTGGTGTACACAAGGCCGATGTACTGCGCGCCATGGTCGGAATGGTGCACGAGACCGTCCGTGCCGCCATGCGAGGCGGCCCATGATATCGCCTGTTCCAGCGCCTGCAGCGGCAGCCCCCGGTGTCCATGGCGGTGGCGCACGCCCATCCGACGATCCTGCGGGCGAACACGTCGGCGGCGAACGCCGTGTGGCCGAACGAGCCGTTGGCCATGCGCACGTAGGCGACGTCGGCCACGTGCAGCCGGTTCGGCGCCTCCGCCTCGAACCCGCGTTCCACGAGGTCGGGCCCGCCGCCCGTGCCCCTCGCCGGTCTGGCGGCGACGGGCGTCCCGCCGCGGCGCACGCCGCGGATTCCCAATTCCCGCATGACGTTCGTCACCCGGCCGGATCCCAGCCCCGCGCCAACGACCGGGCGTGCGTCTTGCGGTACCCGCACACGGCCATGAAGAAATCGGCATGGACCTCGAGGATGTCGCGGGCCAGCGCCTCGTGCCTGGCGGCCATGCGGCTGACGGGCCCGGATCTGAACATGCGGCAGCCGCGCGGCGTGATGAACCCGCAGTCCAGCGAAGCGGCCAGCACCCCGCGGACCGGCCCGACCCTGAAACGGTCCTTGAATTCGTCGATGCAAGCGACCATCAACGCCGTGCCGGGTCGAGCCTGGCCGCGGAAAAAGCCGACGCCGTCGTCAACATCCCGTTCGCGCGCCTCAATCGCGCGACCTCGGCCCGCAGACCCTTCGACTCCGCCATCGCGTCCTCGGCCGACTGCCTGGTCTCCGCCGCGACCATGGCGTCCGTCCTGTCGCGCCAACGCCCCAATGTCTCCGCCGCGACCCCCGGATCCCTGGCGACCTGTTCGATCGCCTTGGTCCCCGACGAATACGAGCCGCGCGACTCGGTCAACAGCCTGACGGCCTTCGCCTTGAACTCCGGCGTGTATCTCGTGCCTTTTGCCATGGTTCCATCATCTCCCATCGAGTTAGGGGAAATGCGGAACAAAAATCAGTTCATATCACCATCCTCGCAAAACGTGACCATAAACCAAGCCATATGACGCTTCTATATATACAAAATAGCGAAAACGTCACTATAGAAGCGAGGCGGTGACATTTTCTTGGACTCCCCGACCGGGAGGAGAACCCCCTTATGGCGAAGTACAGCAAGGAGCAGCGCGACAGGGCCGTGGACCTGTATATCAAATACGAACGCTGCGCCGCGGACACGATACGGGAGCTCGGCTACCCCAGCAGAGGCGCACTGTGGACGTGGTACAAGGACCGGCTCGAGGAGGAACGCACCGGCGTCCCCTCCAGGCGCGGGGAACGCTACAGGCGCTACAGCGGACGGGCAGAAACAGGCCGCGGTGGACCACTACCTCGAATACGGCAAAATGGATTGGCTACAATGTATTAGACAGTCCGATGAGGGACGAATGACATGAGATTGGAGGCCGACGATGGCCGACCCGAAGCATCCCTGCCACTACGAGGAGTCGTTCAAGCGGCAGATCGTGCAGCTTTACGAGAACGGCAAGCCGGCGCGCGAGATCAAGGACGAGTACGACATCTCGCATTCCACGCTGCACCGTTGGGTCCAGGGCATCCGCAACAGCGGCTCCACGAAAGCCGCCGACAACCGCACCCCTGAGCAGAACGAGCCGGTCGAGCTGCGCAAGCGCAACAGACAGTTGGAGATGGAGGTGGACGTTTCAGAACAGGCGGAGCCGGTATTCGCACGAAAGTAGCAGTGATACGGGCCAATGCCTCCCGTTATCCGATATCGGCGCAGTGCAGAATACTGGGCGTTCCCCGCTCCACCTACTACTGGATGATCGAACATCCCGAAGCAGGGCGGGTGGACCCGATCGCCGGCGACGTGCACGCGGTCCGGCGCGACAGCCATGAGCGTTACGGCGCCAGGAAGATCAAGGCCGCGCTGGAGCGGAGGGGCGTCACCGCCTCCAGAAGGCGCATCGTCAACATCATGAAACGGCGGGGCATGACGAGCGCGTACGCGCGCAGAACGTTCAAACCACACAAGACGCGGGTTAACGAGGCCAGGCTCGCGAACATCCTCGACCGCGAGTTCGACGGCTACGAGCCGCGCACCCACCTGGCCAGTGACCTGACGTACGTGCGCGTCGGCGGCAAGTGGGCGTACGTGTGCCTGCTCATCGACCTGGCGAACAGGAGCATCGCCGGCCACAGCGCCGACACGAGCCGCACCGCCGACCTGGTCATGGCCGCGTTCGCCACGCTCGACTTCCCCCTGACCGAGGTGGAGGTGTTCCACACGGACCGGGGCAGCGAGTTCGACAACGCGAAAATCGACGAGCTGCTCGACGTGTTCGACATCAGAAGATCGCCGTCAGGGAAGGGCAACCCGTACGACAACGCCGTGGTCGAATCCACCAACAGGCTCCTGAAGAAGGAGCTCATATACCGGAACCACTACACCAGCCTGGAACAACTACGCTCCGACCTCAACGACTATGTGTGGTGGTTCAACAACCAAAGACTCCACTCCACCCTCGGATACCGGAGTCCGAAGGAATTCACCGAACAGGGACTCGTCCTCTAAGA
>OLWD01000022.1_pt1 | contig 139532 bp, 118 predicted proteins | sample 1673971 | NCBI WGS metagenome assembly OLWD01 (sample SAMEA103958136, study PRJEB25191) | human gut metagenome | reverse complement strand
AGACGGAAAAGACCCGCTGTTTGGGCGTGTTGACGGTTTTCAGATAGACCCTAAATATCTCCCGTCTCGGCCATGCGGCCTTGTCAATGATACGATCCATAATGTCTCCCTTTGCCCTCTTTGGGGCACACCTGAAAAATAAACACATTTTGCCGCAAAAGCGGTCTATCCAATCTTGCCGTGTTATGGTATAATCATATCATGAATTACGGCGGCATTGCAAGCCGCCCGGAATACCAACAGAAATGAGGACGGCTGCTATGGAAAAAAAGCTGTATAAATCCAATCAGAACAAAATGCTCGACGGCGTCTGCGGCGGTATCGCCGAATACTTCGGCATCGACCCCACCGTGGTGCGCCTGATCTGGGCGCTGTTCAGCCTGATGGGCGGCTGCGGCATCCTGGCGTACATCATCGCCGCCATCATCATTCCCCGCAATCCGGTCTGCTGACGGGGCAGGATACGTCTAATCCCAGATGCTCAGCTGTCCGCCGTCGTCCTTCTCTTCAAATGCCGACAGATAGCGGAATATCTGGTCATTGTCGTGGACGATCCCGTATTTTTCGCACTTTCGGTGGAAGAGCCGCATCAGCTTCTGGCTGTTTCCGCTCTCTATCATATATTGGTCGCCGTAGGTGCGGATGTACTGTTCTTTCAGCCCCGGAAACAGCCGGTCTAACTGTTCATAAAAATACTCCCGGTTCCCCTCCCGGAGCGTCAGGCCCATGCCGAAGCAGATGACCCCGTAAACCTTCGCCTCCGCGCACATATCCAGAATGCCGGAAATATTTTCCTCCGTGTCGTTGATAAACGGCAGAACCGGCGACAGCCACACAACGGTCGGTATCCCGCAATCCCGCAGCGTTTTCAGCACTTCAAAGCGCTCTTCCGTGGTGCTGACATTCGGCTCGATTTTCCTGCACAGGTCTTCATCGCAGGTGGTCAGGGTCATTTGCACGACGCACTTTGTCTTTTCGTTTATTTTCTGCAAAAGGTCTAAATCCCTCAGGATTCGATTGGATTTGGTAATGGCCGTGAATCCGAAGCCGTATTCATATACCAGCTCCAACGCCTTTCGGACGTTTCCCAGCTTCATTTCCAGCGGGATGTAGGGGTCGGTCATGGAGCCTGTGCCGATCATGCACTTTTTCCGCTTACGGGTCAGGGCGTCCTTCAGCAATTCGATGGCGTTTTCCTTGACCTCGATATCCTCAAAGGCGTGCTCCATGTGATAGCAATTGCTTCTGGAATCACAGTAAATGCACCCGTTAGAGCAGCCGCGATACAGATTCATCCCGTTTTTCGCGGACAATATTCCCTTTGCTTTCACGAAATGCACGATGTGTCCCCCCTGCCCCGGCGCGGCGTGCGCGGTTAATTTCTCTGTTCTCCCCATTATGCAGCTATGCGGTGGGCAAACCGCTTCTGCCTGAATGGGGTGATTTTTTGTCCCCATTTACAGGAAAAAGGCAGACACCACGGCGGTTTCCCCATGTCTGCCTTTATCTTATCTCTTTCCGCCGCCAGTGTCAACCGGTGAGTCGGAGCATACGCCCCGAAACGGATAAGCGATAAGGTGAAATCCCGCTTGCAAATTCTTTTCGGAAAGGATATACTAGAGAAAAACGCGTTCGCATTTTCAAGCGGACGCTTCGCCGAAAAGCTGCATTTTCTCAGAAAAGAGGAATATCCCATGAATTCTGCCTTTGATACATACTTTACGGGTCTAAAAAATAAGAAAATCGCGGTTCTGGGGCTTGGTGTCAGCAACCGGCCGCTGGTTCGGCTTCTGCTGGAATACGGCTGCGACGTGGTGGGCTGTGACCGGACGCCCCGGGAAAAGCTGGACGCCGAGGTTCTGGAGCTGGAAGCCATGGGCTGCAGGCTCCATGTAGGCGACGGCTATCTGGACGACGTGGAGGCGGATATCCTGTTTCGCACGCCGGGAATGCACCCCAACAACCCCGCTATCGAAACGCTCCGCAGCCGGGGCGCGGAGGTGACCTCCGAAATGGAAGCGTTCTTCGAGGTCTGCCCCTGCCCGATCATTGGCGTCACCGGCTCCGACGGCAAAACGACCACCACCACGCTGATCTCCGAAATGCTGAAAGCGGAGGGAAAAACCGTCTGGCTGGGGGGCAACATCGGCACGCCCCTGCTTCCCCTTACGCGGCAGATGAAGGAGGCGGATCTCGCCGTGGTGGAGCTTAGCTCCTTCCAGCTCATGGACATGAAGCGCAGCCCCCAGCGGGCGGTGGTCACCAACCTCGCGCCCAACCATCTGGACATCCACAAGGATATGCAGGAATATGTGGACGCGAAAAAGAACATTTTCCGCTATCAGGACGGAAGCGGCCTTCTGGTGCTGAACGCCGACAACGACATCACCGCCGCCTTCCGGGGCAACGGCACCACCCGGTTCTTCTCCCGCAAGGGCATGGCCTACGTCTGCATCGAAGACGGCGTTATCTGCCGGAACGGGGAACCGATTCTCCCTACCAAGGACATTCTCATTCCCGGCGTCCACAATATAGAGAATTATATGGCCGCCATCACCGTGGTGGAGGGGCTGGTGTCCGACGAGACCATCCGCCATGTCGCCAAAACCTTCGGCGGCGTGGAGCATCGCATTGAGCTGGTGCGGGTGAAGGACGGCGTGCGGTTCTACAACGATTCCATCGCTTCCAGCCCCAGCCGCACCATTGCGGGTCTGCGCAGCTTCCCGGAAAAAGTGATTTTAATTGCCGGCGGCTACGACAAGCACATCCCCTATGACGTGCTTGGCCCGGAGATCTGCGCCCACGTGAAGAAACTGTATCTCGGCGGCGCTACCGGTCAGAAGATACGGGAAGCGGTGGAACGCTGCCCGGAATATGACCCGAAGGCTCTGGAGATCGTGGACTGCGGCAGCTTTGAGCCTGCCGTCCGTGCGGCGGCCGCCGCCGCGGAGCCGGGAGACGTGGTGCTGATGAGCCCCGCCAGCGCCGCTTTTGACCAGTTCAAGAACTTCATGGTGCGGGGAGCGTTCTTCAAAAAACTCATAAAGGAGCTGTAAGCGTGGATATTACCAAAGTGACCCGCCCGGCGCGGAAGCTGCTGAAGCTGCAATACTGCGGCGCGGTGATCGTGGCCGCAGGCACGGCCTCCCGTATGGAGGGGATCGACAAGGTCATGGCCCCGCTGGGCGGCGAACCCATGATCGCCCGGACGGTGCGGGCATTTCAGGACTGCGACGCCATTTCGGAGATCGTCATCGTCACCCGTGAAGATCTGATCCTGCCCATTACGGGGCTTTGCAAAACCATGGACAAAGTCACCGCCGTGGTCGCCGGAGGAAAAACCCGGCAGGAGTCGGTGAATCTGGGTCTGAACGCCCTTTCGGATAAGGTCAAACTGGCCGCCGTCCATGACGGGGCAAGACCGCTGGCCTCCTGGCAGCTGATCGACCAGGTAGTCCGGGCGGCCAACACCTACGGTGCCGCCGCTCCGGCGGTGAGCGTGAAAGACACCATCAAGGTCGTTGAGGGGAGAATTGTGAAGTCCACCCCCGACCGGGCGTCGCTGTACGCCGTGCAGACCCCTCAGGTGTTCGATTTTGATATTCTCCGTGGCGCGCTGGCCAAGGCAAGCGCGGACAATGCCAAGCTCACGGACGACTGCTCCGCCGTGGAGCGGATCGGCTTCTCCGTGAAGATCGTGGAGGGCGACGAGCGGAACCTGAAAGTCACCACCCCCCTGGATTTGAAAATCGCGGAGCTTCTGCTGGAGGAAACCAGATGAGGATCGGGCATGGCTACGACGTGCACCGGCTGGTGGAAGGCCGTGACCTGATACTGGGCGGCGTGAAGATCGACTACGAAAAGGGGCTGGACGGCCATTCCGACGCCGACGTGCTGCTCCACGCCGTTTCCGACGCCCTGCTGGGCGCGGCGGGGCTGGGAGATATCGGGCGGCATTTCCCGGACACCGACCCCAAGTACAAGGGTGCGGATTCCCTGCTGCTTCTGAAAAACGTGGCGGAAAAGGTCGCTACGGCGGGTTATCGGGTGAGCAACATCGACGTGACCATGATCGCCCAGCGGCCGAAGCTGAAGGATTTCATCCCGCAGATGGAGGCAAACATCGCCCTTGCGGTAGGAATTGCCGCTTCCCGGGTAAACGTGAAGGCCACCACGGAGGAAAAGCTGGGCTTCACCGGCACCGGCGAAGGCATGGCCTGCCACGCGGTGTGCCTGTTAGAGGAATAAAGGAAAGCGCGGACACGACCTGTGTCCGCGCTCAAACTATGCAATTTTACCGGTGCAGCGCCTTGCGAATGACGGGGACGATCAGCAGAGCGATGCCGCCGCCAATCAGAGCGGTGACGAGCTGCGGCCAGCTGAAGGTGGCAGGGAGGGCTTTCAGCATCGGCTCTTTCAGCGTGCCGGCCGCCAGCAGAGACGGTGCCATCACGCCGCAGACGACCTTCACCACGATGAGGTACAGCACGGCAAACTTCCCCAGAGCGGCAATGAGCCACACGGCGATCTGCTGACCGACCTTCCTGCTGTCCGTACCGGCGATCAGCCGCAGCAGGACCACAAACACGGTGTTGCCGACCATGATGGCGGGAAGAACAAGGATCTGCGGCGCGATGCCCAGCAGGTAGGCGAGCACCGGGGAGAGCACGGCCACGACGATGCCGCTGCCCATTCCGGCGGTCAGCACGGTAACGGCCAGCACGGCGTTGACGCAGGAGCCGGTGACGAACTGACCAAAGCCCTTGGTCAGCGCCTGCAAAGCGACGAGAAGCGCCAGCATAACGGCGGTTTCGGTGATCCAACGTACTTTTTTGTTCATAGTAGATACCTCTTTTCCAATTATTCTTTGGAGATCACGCCGGAGTAAGCGGTTTTGACGCTGACGCCGACCAGGCCTCCGATTTTGCCGGACAGGGCGGCAATGGTATTCTGGGGCGCGTCCACGGCAATGGCGATGACGCTGACGCCCCGCTTGCGGTAGGGGATGCCCATTCGGCCGATGATAAATTCCCCGTACTCATGAAGCAGTGCGTTCAGCTTTTCCACCATTTCCCCGTTTTCCACGATGATGCTCATCACTGCGAGTCTGGTTTCCACGAAAACACCTCCCAACAAAAATTGCCGCACCCTGACGGTACGGCAACAGCAGTAGACCCCGGAAATTTCCGCGGCAAAACACCATATTCGCACCTTTCAGGCAGCCCGAAAGCTTACTGTCAGGATCGTTGTATATAGGATAGCACATGTGAAAGCCTTTGTCCAGCCACGAAAGCGGAAAACCGCGAAAAAAATGGACGTTGGAAAAATGAAAAAAAGCTATTGACAAATTCCGCAGGTATGCTATAATACAGAAGCTGTCCGAACAGCGAACCGAATATGGGGGTATAGCTCAGCTGGGAGAGCGCTTGAATGGCATTCAAGAGGTCAGCGGTTCGATCCCGCTTATCTCCACCAAACTAAAAAACGCACTTCCGCTATTGTCAGCGGAGGTGCTTTTTATCTTTCCGGCAGAATATATCTCCGTGTTCCGTATTTTGCGGCACGATTCTTGCGGCTTTTGAATCGGGCTTTTAAATAATCGGAGGGAGAAAATTTGCGGTTTTCGGCTTTTTGCGAGTATACATATGATGAGGAAGGTCATCGGTTTGCCGAGTACGGAATATGCTGTAAAACAGGTTCGACCGATGTTAAAATACGTGGCATAACTCTCGAAAAGAGCGAAATCAACGAGCTGCTGGCTATGCTGAGATCCGGCAGACCGGAGATGTGTCATATACAATATATAATAGAAGATTTTATAACGCTGAAGAGCAGCGTCATATAGTGCGATAAGAAATCAGCGAAAATGTCGTTTTGCGACACAGGCCCATAATCCCAATTTAATAATCGGTCGTCACCGACATCGGCGTGATGTGAAAGCAGATCCTCAAATTGTTTGTGCAATTTGAGGATTTTTTATTGTGCTTTATAATATTTTATGTTATTATTAAATGAAATTTTTTATTGGGGGAATCTTAATGGATTTTAAATCGGATTCATTTATGTACGGATTGGGTATATGTATTGTCCTTTTCGTCATTGCACAGTCGGTGTTTTTCCTTGTGCGCGCCGTGAGGAGGGCAAAAGCACTCGGAATTGAGACCTCGACTGTCAAAAAAACCATCTCATCCAGTGCCGTTTTCACGGTAGCTCCGGCACTTGCGATAGTTGCTACGGTAATAACTCTTGCTAAGGCTCTCGGTATAGTTCTTCCGTGGATACGTCTTTCGGTAATCGGCGCAATACAGTATGAGGTACCGGCCGCTGAGGCAGCCGTTGAAGCATTCGGAATTTCGAGCGGAATTTCACAGGAGATAACCGATCCCAAGATTTTTGCAACTGCTGCATGGGTTATGACTATCGGCAGCGTTATGCCGCTTGTGCTTGTTCCGTTTGTACTCAAAAAAATACAAAAGGGTATGAATAAGGTCGCGAGTAAGGACAGCAGATGGTCCGACCTTATGTCTGCCGCGGCTTTTATAGGTCTTATTTCCGCCTTTATCGGCAGAGCACTCGCAGGCTCCGGTGATAAATTCGTAGTAGGCGACGGTGCCGGCGTAATGTCCGTAGCGGCACTTCTTTCGTCAATGCTCTTTATGTTCATTCTCGAAAAGCTGTCCGATAAGCATAATATAAATTGGCTCAAGCCTTTTGCCATGCCGTTTAGTATGATACTTGCAATGATACTCGTAATGATACTTGCCAAGGTTCTTCCGTCGGGCATTGCGACATTTGAATGGAGGGGTTAAGGATGAAGAAAAAGAGAAGCTACTCTGACAGCGTTCATTTTTACGGAATTATATGGGATATTGCCGCCTTGCTCGTCTTTATGATGATTCCGGTTTCTATTTGCTTGCATTTGAATGTATGGCCCGAGGCTAAATATATACTCAAGGGACTTTTACCCGTTGCCATGATATTTTACCCGTCGGCGGTTATAGAGGTTCTTACATACACCCCCTTGCTCGGTGCCGGCGGAACATACCTCGGCTTTGTAACCGGTAATATTACAAACCTTAAGCTTCCGTGCGGTCTCAATGCCATGGAGAATGCGGGCGTTCGCGCAAATTCGGAGGAAGGCGAGGTTGTATCAACAATCGCAATAGCCACTTCATCTATCGTTACTACGGTAATAATAGCTCTCGGAGTGCTTGTGTTTTCTCCCTTACTTCCGTATATCACGGCAGAGGACTCGCCGCTTACCCCGGCATTTAATCAGGTTGTTCCGGCGCTGTTCGGCGCACTCGGAATAAGCTATTTCCGCAAGCATTGGAAGATATCGATAATACCGCTTGCCGTAATAGTTTTAGTTTTGCTTATCAATGGCTCCGTAGGTTCCGGAGTGCTTATACCCATAGGTGTTGTTGTTGCTCTTCTCAGCACTCATCTTCTTTATAAAAAAGGCTGGGTAAAATAATTAGCGGCAATTTGATTAAACAGGAAAAGTGTATTAAGATTGTTTTGGGAGGCGTTATCTTATGGGGACACAAAACAGCGGCTCGTCGGTTGATACCGAAAGTGTAAAGACCAAAAGACGCGGCCTTTTCAGCAAAGAAGCGGACGAAGGATATGTGCCGAACAGAGAGCTTTTTGCTTATTCTGCGGCTCTCGCCGGGCAAAATCTCACTTATCAGTTTGTAACACAATGGCTGTTTTATTTCTGTACCGACGTACTTAAAATAGGTGCCAGAAAAGTCGGATTTTTCACCGGATTTTCACGAATTTGGGACGCTCTGAACGACCCGATAGTAGGTGCGGTAATTGACCGCAGAAGATGTAAAAACGGTAAGAAACTGCATCCGTATCTCGGTAAGCTGCCGATTTTTATCGGCATATTGACTGCTCTTATGTTTGTGGATTTCGGCGTGGGAGAAACCGCGGCCATGGTAATAATCCTCTGCGTTTATATCGGCTGGGATTTTACATATTCATTTCAGGATGTTGCCCTGTGGGGTATGATGTCGTTGATTTCGCCGCACCCTCACGAGCGTGCAAGGGTTTCTCAGTGGCTTAACATAGGCGTCGGAGCGGCGTGGGGCGCAATAAGCCTTATTCCGATGATAATGGGCGCAAGAGAAAAAATAGGAATAAGTGAAAAGCTGTTGTTCCTTATTTTCGGCATTGTATTCGGTTTAGGCGGCGAGCTGATGTCAATACTTGCATACAAGACTAAGGAACGAGTTGAATTTGTTGCACCGCCTAAGCAGTCGCTTCTAAAAGACATTGCGATGCTAAGGTACAACAAAATACTCATTTTACTCTTGCTTGCGCAGATTCTCAACTTCTTCAACGGAGCCATAGCGTGGATATATTTCTTTAAATACTGCGTCAGCGTAAATATCGGCGGCAAGGTTATAAACGGTGAAACGGTGCAATTCTATTACGGCATACTTGTCAGTGCGTTTTCCGCCGTAAGTATGTTCTTTGCCGTAAAGCTTGCAGATAAGCTCGGCGGTATGAAAAATATGGTCGTATTGGCGCAGGTTATGAATGCCGCTTTCAGAGTCGTGGCTTTCTTTATAGGCTTTGACACGCTCCCCAAGATGATAGCGGTAATCGCCATAATATCCATCTCGTCCGTACCGACGAATATGGTCGGTATAGCTCAGCGTGCGCTTCTTTGCGATTCCATAGACTATACCGAATGGAAAACCGGCAAGCGAACCGAGGGTATATCAAATTCCATGCAGAATTTGACGAGCAAATTCGTAGACGCCTTAAAGCTGATATTCAGCGGACTTGTACTTTCGGGGCTCGGTTACGACGCGAATTTGGGCCTTGAGGGCCAGACGCAGGCTTTTTATAAGGCTCAGTGGCCGCTCTTTATGCTCCTTCCGGCACTTGGCTCTGTGCTCTATCTCATTCCGTTTTTATGCATACGTTATTCAAAGGCTCAGCGTGCGCAGGTCGAAAAGGAGCTTGCGGAAAGACACGCGGAGTCACTTGCAAATGATGAAACCGAATCCGTCAAATAAACATAATAATACGGCGTTTTGCGTATATAATTCGTGCAAAACCGAATAATTATACATTACTCTTGCATAATTTGACTGATAGTGATATTATATATCCATTAAATTATTACGGAGGAATCGTAATGAAAAAAGCATTAAAAGTAATTTCGCTTATGCTCGTAGCCGTTTTAATGGTTATGTCGTTTGCAGCCTGCGGCAGCAAGGATGACACGGCACCCGGCTCGGATACGTCCAAGGAAGCAAAAACACCGGCAGTTAAGGTAATCGACGTTAACCTTACGGATGAAGAATATGCGTTCGGCGTTGACAAGAATCAGCCCGAGCTTCTCGAAAAGGTCAACAGCTTTATTGCCGAAATCAAAGCTAACGGAACTTTCGACGCAATATGCAATAAATATTTCGCCGGCGGCACTCCCGATGTAATCAAGTCAGCTGCTCTTGATTCTACCAAGGATCAGCTTGTAGTTGCCACCAACGCGGCTTTTGAACCGTTTGAGTATACAAACGGCGACGGTTACAGCGGTATCGATATGGAAATAGCAAAGGCTCTTGCGGATTATCTCGGCAAAGAGCTCGTTATCCAGAATATGGACTTTGACTCGGTTTGCCTCTCGGTAGGTCAGCACAAGTGCGATGTCGCAATGGCAGGTCTTACCGTAAAGGCCGAGAGAGAAGAGTATGTCACTTTCTCTACTCCTTATTACAAGGCTTCTCAGAGACTTGTAGTTAAGGGCTCCGATACCAAGTTTGACGGTTGCACCGACGCCGCTTCTGTTGAGGCTATCCTCAACACTCTTGACAGCAGTGTAAAAATAGGCGTTCAAAACGGCACCACAGGTCAGCTTTACTGCGAGGGCGACGCGGAGATGGAGTTCCCCGGACTTAAAGCTGTTTGTGTAGGCTACAAGAGCGGTTCTCTTGCCGTTCAGGATATGATCAACGGCAATATCAATTATGTTATAATTGATGCTGCTCCCGCGGCTTGCATTGCTCAGTCTATCAACGAAGTAAACTGAACTACGGTTAAGACTTAACACTTCAATGCCTCACCTAATAAAAGTGGGGCATTGTTTATATTAAAGTAAGGATTTTGATACATGGGTAATTTTGATATTAGGGTCAAGCGCTTTATTGATGTATTTATAAACGCAGGTGCCTATAACAAGGTTCTGTTAGGCCTTAAAAATACTATTATAATAGCTGTATTGGGTCTTGTTATCGGTATACTTATAGGTACTCTTATAGCCACAATCAGAGTTTTGCCGAAATACAGAAGACTGCCTCGTATTTTAAACGGCTTTTGCAGCTTCTATGTAAGCCTTTTCAGAGGAACGCCGGTAGTTGTGCAGCTTCTTGTGTTTTACTATGTGCTTTTACCTCTGTTAAACATTAAAATGACGTCGGTTGCGGTATCCGTATGTGTGTTCGGGCTTAACAGCGCGGCATATGTTTCCGAGATAATGCGAAGCGGCATACAGTCGGTCGACCCCGGCCAAATGGAGGGCGGCAGAGCCGTAGGTATGAGCTACGGAACCACGATGATGAAAATTATCATTCCGCAGGCAATAAAAAATATTCTGCCTACGCTCGGCAACGAATTCATCTCTCTTATAAAAGAGACATCGGTAGTAAGCTTCGTCGGCGCTACCGACCTTTACGTTGCATTCAACTATATAGGCAGCAACAGCTATGAATTTATGGTGCCGTATCTTGTTATGGCAATCATTTATATTTTGATGGTGCTGATAATCAGCTTCTTCATTAAGATTATGGAAAGGAGCCTGAAGAAGAGTGATAGAAGTCATTGATCTTTGCAAAAGCTTCGGCGACCTCTCCGTGCTAAAGGGTATTAACCTTAAAATAGAGCAGGGCGAAAAGGTAGTTATAATAGGACCGTCGGGTTCCGGTAAAAGCACGCTGCTTCGTTGCCTTAACTGTATGGAGGATCCTACGTCCGGCAAGGTGCTTTATCACGGAGTAGACCTTACGGATATGAAAGTCAATATCAACAGGCAGCGCGAAAAGATAGGAATGGTCTTTCAGCACTTTAATCTCTTTAACAATAAGACCGTTATAGAGAATATAATGCTGTCACCCGTGCTTTGTGAGAAACGCAGAATGAGAAAGCTTCGCCGTCAAAGGGCACTCGGCAAAGCCGATACCAAAGAACCCGTCAAGACCACTAAGCAGATAAAAGAGGAAGCGCATAAAAATGCTCTTGAGCTTCTCGACAGAATAGGACTTGCCGATAAGGCCGATGTGTATCCGTCTCAGCTTTCCGGCGGTCAAAAGCAGCGTGTTGCAATAGTGCGCGCGCTTGCCATGAATCCCGATGTCATTCTTTTTGATGAGCCTACAAGTGCCTTAGACCCGGAGATGGTAGGCGAGGTGCTTGAGGTTATGAGAGAACTTGCCAAGGAGGGTATGACAATGGTTGTTGTTACCCACGAAATGGGCTTTGCACGCGAGGTCGGCGACAGAGTTTTGTTTATGGACGATGGAAAGATTCTCGAAGAAAATGCTCCTGAGGAGCTTTTCACGAATCCGCAAAATCCGAGGTTGCAGGAATTTCTTTCAAAAGTTTTATAAAAAGTGTTGACAAATCAAATCTTTGGTATTATTATACTTTAAACCGCTAAAATATTGAGGTAATAATCAATGCGTAATCTTGTCTTTACAGCTTCATACTATTACTTTTACTTTATCAACTTTTTTGGTAGGGTTAGTATGAATTTTGCTGCAAAACAGATAGCGTGCTGAGATTTAAAGTGTTTTGGTAAATGCGTCCCGCAGTGAAATTCGCTGCGGGACTTTTTATTTTTCAGAGTAAGGAGCAAAACAATGGTAGTAATTTTAAAAGACGGTGCAGACAGTAAAAAAGTAAAAAATCTTACCGACTGGCTCGAAAATCAGAAAATTTCGGTTCATAAGGTTATAGGCGAGTACCAGACGATTTTAGGCCTTATCGGTGATACGAGCAAAATCGATATTGACCTTATTCAGGGTCTTGACATAGTTGAAAAGGTAAAAAGAATTTCCGAGCCGTATAAAAACGCCAACAGAAAATTTCATCCGGACGACACGATTATTGATGTTGGCGGACATAAAATAGGCGGCGGAAATTTCCAGTATTTTGCAGGTCCTTGCTCGGTTGAGAGCCGCGAGCAGATAATCTCGATAGCAAAAGACGTCAAAAAGGCCGGTGCCAATATTTTAAGGGGCGGCGCCTTCAAACCGCGCACTTCGCCCTATGCTTTCCAGGGAATGCGCGCCGAGGGACTTGAGCTTTTGCTCGAGGCGAAAAAAGAAACAGGTATGCCGATAGTTACCGAAATTATGGACGCGTCTCATATTGATTTGTTTGAGAATGTGGACATAATTCAGGTCGGAGCAAGGAATATGCAGAATTTTGAGCTTTTAAAGGAGCTCGGCAGAATAGACAAGCCCATTTTCTTAAAGCGCGGACTTTGCGCTACGCTTCAGGAATTCCTTATGAGTGCCGAATACATTATGGCCGAGGGCAACCAAAAGGTTATACTCTGCGAGCGCGGCATAAGAACATTTGAGACCGCCACGAGAAATACCCTTGACCTTTCGGCTGTCGCAATGCTCCACGAAATGACGCACCTCCCCGTAGTAGTTGACCCGAGCCATGCTTCGGGTATCGCAAGGCTTGTAAAGCCGATGTCCTTTGCGGCTGCCGCCTGCGGCGCAGACGGCCTTATGATAGAGGTTCACAACGACCCTGCAAAGGCTCTTTGCGACGGTCCTCAGGCTCTTCGTCCGGAGGAATTCGCAGAGGTAACGAGAGGCGTTAACGCTATAAGAGAAACGGTAAACAATCTGTAATTTTGAGAGGCGATAAATATGAATATAGCAATAGTAGGTTTGGGACTTATCGGCGGCTCAATAGCCAAGGCAATCAAATACAATACGGACAATACCGTTTACGGCTATGATATTGACCGCGGAGTTCTGCTGAAAGCAAAGCTTTTGGGAGCCGTTGACGAGGAACTCACAAGTGATATTCTCCCGACGTGCGATATGGTGATTTTGGGACTTTACCCTAACGATACGCTTGAATTTGTACGCACTCATGCGGATAAGATAAAAAAAGGTGCCATTGTTATGGATTCCTGCGGTGTAAAGCGCGTTGTCTGCGAGCCGCTCTGGAAGGTAGCCTCCGAAAACGGCTTTACGTTTATCGGAGCGCACCCAATGGCAGGACTTCACTTCTCGGGCTTTGAATATTCCGATGTCGGTATGTTCTCCGAGGCTTCCATGATAATTATCCCATCAAAGGATGTCAAAATCGAGGACTTGGAGACCGTTAAAAGCTTATATCTAAAGCTCGGATTTACAAATATTCAAATATCGACTCCGGAGGAGCACGACAAGATAATAGCCTATACCTCTCAGCTTGCCCACGTCGTTTCAAACGCCTATGTTAAAAGCCCCGAGGCGGAAGTGCACAAGGGATTTTCGGCAGGCAGCTACAAGGATTTAACGCGTGTCGCAAAGCTAAATGAGACTATGTGGACAGAGCTTTTCCTTGAAAATGAGGATAATCTCATAAACGAGGTGGACGGCATTATAGCAAATCTGCAAAAGTATTCAAAGGCTCTCAAGGAGCACGACGCAGTCACGCTGAAGGCACTTCTCAAGGAGGGTCGCGAGCGCAAAGAAAAGATAGACGGTATGTATAAAAACTAAAATCGTCGATTCGGAGGTATTATGAAAACAGTTGAAGTAGACGCTGCTGTGCGTTATAATATTGTAATTGACAAGGGCATTTTGCCGAAAAGCGGCGATATGATAAAAGAGGTCACTTCCGCCGAAAGGGTGGCTGTGATAACCGACGATACCGTAGATAAGCTTTATTCGGATGTCGTTATGAAGTCGCTCTCAGACGCAGGCTTTGAAACCTTTAAATTTGTATTTCCGCATGGGGAAAAATCAAAAAACATATCAACATTTTCTTCAATACTTGAATTTTTAGCCGAGAGCGGACTTACAAGAACCGACGCCTTGGTGGCGCTCGGCGGCGGAGTTGTCGGCGACGTCGCGGGATTTGCCGCCGCAAGTTATCTGCGAGGCATAGATTTTATTCAGATACCGACTACGCTTTTGGCGTGCGTTGACTCGTCCGTGGGCGGAAAAACCGCAATAGACCTAAAGGCGGGTAAAAACCTTGCCGGCGCGTTTTATCAGCCTAAGCTTGTTATAGCCGACTTCGAAACGCTCTCCACTCTTACCGACGGGATTTTTGCCGACGGAATGGCAGAGGTCATTAAGTACGGAGTGATTTTTGACAAAGCGTTTTTTGAGTTTCTGCGCGATAACGAGGCAAAAGACAATCTTGAATATGTAATAACTCGCTGTGTGGAGTTAAAGCGCGACATTGTAAATGCCGACGAAAAGGAAAAAGGCGTCAGAGCACTGTTGAATTTCGGTCATACCGTAGGTCACGCCATAGAAAAATGCAGCGGATATAAAATTCCACACGGAAGTGCGGTTGCCGTCGGAATGGTAATAATATCGAGGGCGGCATATAAATGCTCCTTCTGTGACGAAAATTACGCCGATATTATAGCGTCACTCAATAAAAAATATTCTTTGCCCGTCAGCACCGATTTTTCCGCAAGCGAGCTTTCATCCGCGGCTATGGCGGATAAAAAACGGTCGGGCGACAAAATAAAACTGATAATTCCCGAAGCTCTCGGTAACTGTGTTATAAAAAGTGTACCGACTTCGGAGCTTGAAAAAATAATCGGTGAGGGACTCTGTTAATGAATATAAGGCTGAAACCGTGCCGCTTTTGTGGTGAAGTCACGGCAATATCCTCAAAATCTGACGCTCACAGGCTTTTAATTGCCTCGGCGCTCAGCGACAGATCGACTTTTATAAGGTGCAACGCGCGTTCTGCCGATATAACGGCAACGGTGAATTGCCTTAATTCGCTCGGGGCGGATATAAAATTTGTTGATGGCGGCATTTCGGTTAAACCCATCAAAGAAAAAAGAAAAAGTGCCGTGCTCGATTGTAATGAGAGCGGCTCAACCATCAGATTTTTACTTCCCGTTGCCGCATCACTCGGTACAAACACCGAGTTTACCGGTGGCGGCAGACTTCCGGAACGTCCGTTGTCTCCGCTGCGTGAACAAATGGAGGCTCACGGTGTCGTCTTTTCACCGATAAATGTATTCCCGGTTAAAATAAACGGCGAAATGATATCGGGCGAATTTACGATTAAGGGAAATATAAGCTCGCAGTTTATTACGGGGCTTTTGTTTGCACTGCCGCTTTTAAACGGCAACAGCATTATTAACGTCATACCGCCCGTTGAATCAAGGCCGTATATAGATATGACGCTTAATACGTTGAAAAAATTCGGCATAACCGTCACGGAAAAAGGTAATTCCTTCTTTATACCCGGAGGGCAGAAATATGCTTCGCCGGGTACTGTCGAATCTGAGGGCGATTGGTCAAATTCGGCATTCTTCCTGACGGCAGGTGCCGTTTCGGGCAGAGTCACCGTAACGGGGCTTGACGTCTCGTCCGTTCAGGGCGATAAACAAATACTTACGATTCTCAAAGAAATGGGAGCCGAAATAACCGTGGAGCAAGGCAGTATAACCGTTAAAAAGGGTGATTTGCACGGTATAAATATCGATGCGCGAAATATTCCCGACCTTGTTCCTATAATTTCCGTGGCAGCAGCCGCGGCAAATGACGGCGAGACCGTTATAACGGGTGCCGAGAGGCTTAAAATAAAGGAGTCCGACAGACTCACGGCAGTTTACGAAAGCCTTAAAGCTCTCGGGGTCGATATATCGAAAACCGATGACGGACTTGTGATAAACAAAACGGGTATTGTCGGCGGCGGTGCTGTCAGCGGCTATAACGACCACCGTATGGTTATGGCTCTCTCTGTTTTGTCCGCTGTTTCAAGCGGCGATATTATTTTGCGTGGGGCAGAAGCGGTAAATAAATCTTACCCGAATTTCTTTGAAGATTTTTCTTCGCTCGGAGGTAGTTACAATGTCATCAATTCTTAGAGGAAACAAGATAAATGTCTCGGTTTTCGGTCAGTCGCACTCCGAAGCGATAGGTTGTGTTATTGACGGACTGCCGGCAGGCGTAAAGCTTGACACCTTGTCAATAGAAAAATTTATGGAGAGAAGAGCACCGGGTCGCAATAAATATTCGACAACGCGCCGCGAGGCGGACAAGCCCGTAATATTGTCGGGACTTGTTGATAATACTACGTGCGGCGCGCCTCTTGCGATGATAATTGAGAATACAAATACGCGTTCGGGCGACTACGGAAATATACGGACCCTTCCGCGTCCGGGTCATTCCGACTATGCTGCAGCTGTAAAGTACAACAGCTTTAATGACATTGCGGGCGGCGGACACTTCTCGGGCAGGCTGACTGCGCCGCTTTGCTTTGCAGGAAGCGTTTGTATGCAGATTTTAAAACTAAAGGGCATAGACATTAAGGCTCATATTGCGGCAATAGGCGGCATTGAGGATGAAAAATTCGACCCCGTCAGCATAACGGACGAAAATATCGCGGGAAAAGAATTTCCCGTAATAAATGATGCTGCCGGAGATAAAATGAAGGCTGAAATTGAAAAGGCGAGACTTGACGCAGATTCTGTCGGCGGAATTATAGAGTGTGCCGTAACGGGTGTAAAAGCAGGTTTCGGCGAGCCCATGTTTGAAGGCATTGAAAATCGCCTTGCCGCCGCCGTTTTCGGAATACCTGCCGTAAAGGGTATAGAATTCGGCAGGGGCTTTTCGTCGGCGCTGCTGCGCGGAAGCGAAAATAACGATGAATTTATTGTATCGGACGGCGCAGTGCGAACCGAAACTAATAATCACGGCGGAATTCTCGGCGGTATAACAAGCGGTATGCCCATAGTTTTCCGCGTGGCAATAAAGCCGACTCCGTCCATAGGTAAGCCTCAACGGAGCGTAAACCTTGAAACTATGGAGGAAGAGGAGCTTTTGATAAAGGGCAGGCACGACCCTTGTATAGTGCCGCGCGCCGTACCGGCAGTCGAAGCGGTAACGGCTGTGACAATGCTTGATATAGTTCTTTAAAAAATCCGAAAGGGCAATGGCAATGGATAAGGATATCAATGAATTACGAAATGAGATAAACAGTATCGACCGCGATTTTGTGGAGCTTTTTATAAAGCGTATGGGAGTTTCGCTGTCGGTAGCCGAGTATAAGAAAAAAACCGGTATGCCGGTGCTTGACCGTTCTCGTGAGCGGGAGCTTTTAAACCGTGTGGCAAAAATGTCGGGCGACGAGATGAAAACATACACAAGGCTTCTTTATTCCACCGTGTTAAATCTCTCCCGTTCGTATCAGCACAGCTTCCTTGACAATACGTCCGTTTTAACCGAAAAAATACTGTCGGCGTCCGCAAATACAGCCGATGTTTTTCCGACTGAAGCCGTTGTCGCGTGTCAGGGCGTAGAGGGCGCATATTCGAGCCTTGCCTGCGAAAAGCTGTTCCGTTATCCAGATATAATGTTTTTTGACAGCTTTGACGGCGTCTTTTCAGCCGTCCAAAACGGGCTTTGCCGCTACGGCATATTGCCTATCGAAAACAGCACGGCAGGCTCCGTAAATAAGGTTTACGACCTTATGAGCAAAAATAAATTTTATATAGTACGCAGTATACGCCTCAAGGTTGACCACTCGCTGCTTGCGAAAAAAGGAACGTCGCTCACCGATGTAAAAGAGATTTTTTCTCACGAGCAGGCAATCAATCAGTGCTCGGAGTTTTTAAATTCTCTAAGCGGAGTTAAGGTCACCGTTTGTGCCAATACCGCAATGGCTGCCAAAATGGTCGCAGAGAGCAATCGCCGTGATGTTGCGGCTATATCTTCGGCTAACTGTGCAGGGCTGTACGGGCTTTGCCAGCTGTCCTCGGATATACAGGATACGGGCAATAATTACACACGTTTTATATGTATCTGTAAAGACCTTGAAGTCTATCCCGGTGCCGATAAAACAAGCCTTATGATGACCCTGCCGCATGAGCCGGGTGCGCTTTACAATATACTTGCGAGATTTTTTGCGTATGATATAAACCTTTTAAAGCTTGAAAGCCGACCCTTAAAGGACAGGGATTTTGAATTTATGTTTTACTTTGACATAGAGTCGCCCGTTCACTCAGACGGCTTTTCTCGCGTTATTACCGAGCTGTCGGGAAGTATCGACGATTTTACGTATCTCGGCAGCTATTCCGAAGTGCTGTGATTAAAACCCGTGGGGGAAGTTATTAAGAAAACTAAATAATCTGTTTACAAAATGTTAATCAAAAGTACTTTTTGCCGAAACATTTTGTGTTTATACTAAAGACATCAAATCAAGAGAACGACATAAGCTGTTGATTTGATAAAAAGATTGTCAGATCTTTTTAGACTTTTTCATTACTTTCTCCCCCTTCTTAAAAGCAAAAAACAAACCGTCCGATCTCCCAACGGACGGTTTGTTTTTTTATCTGTTTTTTTATAAAAGCTTATTTAACACTTCCGCAAGCTCCGAAACGTTTTGGTAACGCTTTGACATCTGCGCCATGATACATTTGTTAATTACTTTGCCGAGTTTACCTTTCGGTGTGTCAATCGTGGGGTGTACTCCGAGAAGCAGCTCGTTTAAAAGAACTCCCACGGCGTAAATATCGGTAACGGGACCCGATTGGTAAATTCCGAATTGCTCCGGTGCCGCATATCCGGCAGTACCTAAATTTTTGGTGTCCGCGTACTTGCTGTCGTCTGTAAGTCTTGCTATACCGAAGTCTATGATAACCGCTTCGCCCTGCTCGGTTATTATGTTTGATGGCTTTATGTCGCGGTGTATTATGCCGAGGGAGTGTATAAACACAAGCCCGTTGCAAATATCGAGTGCGTATTTTACGGCAAGCTCCCGTTTGAGCGTTCCGCCGTTCGCTTCCACGATATGTCTAAGCGTTGCGCCGCTTATGTATTCCTCAAGTACGGTTACGTCCTCGTCGTTTGAGCACACTTCGTATATCGTTGCGGTATTTTTATTGAGTTGTCCTCTGAGACGTCGCAGAACGTGATCGTTGCGGTTTTTTTGACTTATCTTAACAATTTGCTTTGCCAAATCGTTTTTCTGTGGTATACTACTGTTGTTTCCGCGTGGGCGCGAGTGTCATCGCTTCCGCTTGGTTTAAAGCTATAAAAAAGAAGGCGAAAAGCGGCATATGAAAGAAAATAAAAAAGAACTGATAAAGCTGATTTCAAAAATAGCGGTGGCGTTGGCCGTGTTTGTTTTTGTGCTTATAAACTATAAAGAGCTTGTAAATATAGATGTACGTGAAATTGTTTCGGCGGCTCCGTCGCTTTTGCCGGCCGTATTGTCGGTTCTTGCGATATATTGTGTAAAGGGGCTTGTGCTTGTTATTCCGGCGTCACTCGTCTATATTTCGGTCGGTATGGCATTTTCACCTTTGACGGCGGTGCTTGTGAATATCGCCGGAATACTTGTTGAATTTACGGCGTCATACCTCTTCGGGCTTTTTCTCGGCGGCGATTATATAAATAAGATGATGCAAAAGCAAAAGTACGGTAAAAAGATACTTGAAATGCAGGAAAATAAAAAGGACGCGTCCGTTTTCCTTATGCGCTTTATAACCGTGTTTCCGCTTGATTTTGTAAGCCTGTTTCTCGGCAGCAGTAAGTATAATTTCGGAAAGTACATTTTGTTTTCGTTCCTGGGGCTTGCTCCGAGAGTAATATTGTTTACGATTCTCGGCGACAAAATATATGATTATATCCCAATGAAGCTCATAATGACCATATGTCTTTTTGCCATTCCGGTTGCGGTTATAGCGATAATAATTAAAGCCGCGGTTGACAAAAAGCGCAAAAAGAACGAAAGTAACGAAAATACGGCCGATAAAGCCGAGATGAAATGATATGATTTGACAAATTGCGCTTGCGGAAGTATAATATCCGAGATATAAAAAAAGCGTTGATGAGAAACAGTAGATAGTATTTGTCGCTTCAGAGAGCGGGCGGTCGGTGAAAGCCCTGCGGCGTTATTATCGAACCCGTCTTTGAGCTCCGCGCAGAACGCGGCGGGTGTCCCGTTACAGACAAATGAGAGCGGATTTTCCGAATACAGGTGGTACCGCAGGCTATTTTGTTAGTTTGTCCTGAATGAAGCTATGGCTTCGTTCGGGATTTATTTTTTGTTGAACCGGAGGATTATGTATGAAACTTGATAAGCTCGTAGGCGAGAGATTCAAAGAAAAGCCGTCCGACTGCGTTATTGACAGTCACGCGCTGATGCTGCGCGGCGGATATATGAAGGGCGTCGCTAACGGTATTTATTCGCAGTATACACCGCTTAACCGTATATGCCGTAAAATCGAGGATATACTTCGCGACGAGATGGATAAGGTAGGCGGCCAGGAGGTTAAATTCCCGGTAGTGCTTCCCGCAAGTCTTTGGGACGAATCGGGCAGATATGAGAGCGTCGGCAGCGAGCTTATGCGCTTTACCGACCGTAATAACGCTCGTCTTGTCCTCGGTATGACTCATGAGGAGGCGTCGGTGCAGCTTGTTCGCGAGTATGCAAATTCATATACAAAATACCCGTTTATGATATATCAGATTCAGACGAAGTTCCGCGACGAGGCAAGACCGCGCGCAGGGCTTATCCGCGTTCGTGAATTTACCATGAAGGACGCATATTCCTTCCATACTTCGCAGGAGGATCTCGAGGAGTACTACGCTGAGGTCTACGAAGCATATAACCGCATTTTTGCGCGTGCCGGCTTGCCGGAGGTAGTTGCCGTAAAGTCGGATTCCGGTATGATGGGCGGCAGCGTTTCGCATGAATATATGCTCTTAACTCCGGTAGGCGAGGATACAATAGCATACTGCTCCGATTGTGATTACAGAGCGAACATGGAGGCAGCGGCGAGCATTACGGAAAACAAAAAGGACGGTGACGACGAGGAGCTGAAGCTTGTCGAAACACCGAATATCCATACAATAGAGGATATTTGCACCTTCCTCGGCACACCGCTTGAAAAGTCATGTAAGGCCGTTGTGTACCAGCAGAATTCGGATGACAAATTTGTTGTCGTATTTATAAGAGGCGATCTCGACGTAAACGAAACCAAGCTTACTAATTATCTTTGCGAAAATATCCACCCCGGAGTTATTACGGAGGAGTGCGGTCTTAAAGCCGGATTTATCGGTCCGTGTAATTTAAGCGGCGACTTCAGGGTTGTTTATGACAGCTCGCTTAAGGGCACAAACAACCTCTCGTGCGGCGCAAATAAAGAGGGCTATCACTATACAGGCCTTTGTATGGAGCGCGACGTTCCCGATGCCGAATATGTTGATGTAGCCAAAATAACCGCCGGCGGCATTTGCCCGAATTGCGGCAAGCATACCATAAAAATTTCACGCGGCATCGAGGTAGGAAACATATTCCAGCTCGGAACAAAATACACAAAGAGTATGAATATGACATACCTCGATAAGGACGGCAACGCGCAGTACCCCATAATGGGCTGCTACGGTATAGGCGTCGGCAGACTTGCTGCGTCGGTATGTGAAGCTCACCATGATGAATACGGTCCTATTTGGCCTATGTCAATAGCACCGTGGCAGGTTCATCTTTGCTGCCTTCGCTCCGACGATGAAAACGCCAAGAGCTTTGCCGACTCCCTTTACAAGGATTTGCAGAATGACGGAGTTGAGGTCATATATGACGACAGAAACGTGCGTCCGGGCGTAATGTTCTCCGATGCCGACTTGCTCGGTGTTCCCGTAAGAGTAATAGTGAGCCCCAGAAATATGGCTGAAAATGTCTGCGAGGTTGTTACAAGAGACAAATCCGTCAGCAAGAAGGTTCCGGTTTCCGAGGTTAAGGAAACGGTTGAGCAGATGGTTCGCGATATGCTCAAAAAATATATTGTCACCCAAGACTGATTTTTTGGTTGACAATCAAAACGGTTAATGTTATACTCCTTTAAGTTTCAGCTTAAAGGAGTATTTTTATGGCGGAAAAGGAAATTAAAACTAAAAGAAGCAACAGGCAAAAAACGCTTGATATGGTATACATAGCGATATTTGCCGTAATAATTGCCGTTTGTTCGTGGATCTCGGTGCCAATGGTAGTGCCGTTTACACTTCAAACCTTCGGTGTTTTCTGCGCCGTCGGCTTGCTCGGCGGTAAAAGGGGAACCTTGTCCGTTCTCATATATGTATTACTCGGAGCTGTCGGAGTTCCGGTATTCGCGGGATTTTCAAGCGGCATAGGCACGCTGTTCGGTGTGACCGGCGGATATATAATGGGATTTATATTCACCGCACTTATCTATTGGCTCATAACAGCGATTTTCGGGAAAAAGCTTTGGGCGATAATCCTCGGAATGGTTCTCGGACTTTTGGCTTGCTATGCCTTCGGGACGATTTGGTTTATGGTCGTTTATGCGCAAAAAGCGGCACCGATAGGACTTGCGGCCGCCCTTATGAAATGTGTTGTTCCGTTTTTGATACCGGACGCGCTTAAAATCGCCCTCGCCGTAGTTATAACAAAGACGGTGCCGAAATATGTCAAAATTTTTGATTAGACCGCATCACCTTTTGTGTATGCGCTATTTTCAAGGCTGTGGCTATTCGGATGAATTTACCGAAAATATGCGGTATGTAATATCAAATCTGAAAAACGGCAGCGAGGTTCTTTTGACTCGCGGCTGTGATGACATCTGCCGCAAATGCCCCAATAACAGAAAAAATATGTGTTGCGACGGTGAAAAGGTTAAAAGCTACGACAGTGCTGTAATAAGCTCGTGCAATTTTGATTTTGACAAGGTGTATGAGTACGGCTGTCTTTATTCGCTTGTCGAAAATAATATCATAAAAAAAGATATGCTCCGCTTTGTATGCGGCGACTGCCAATGGTTTTATATATGCGGCATAGCACGGGTGTGACAAAACCTTCGATTGAACATTAAAAAGCTGCTGTAAAGGCTTATTCTTTACAGCAGCTTTTTGCGTTTTGCACGGCGGTATTGTTATTTCTTAACGGTAAAGTACATAGGACTTGTAAATCCTATCATATACCTTTGACCGTTTATCTTTCCCCAAAGCTCGGCTATGTACCAGCCGGGCTCACAGTTTAAGGTAAAGGACAGAGCGTTGCCGCCGTATTTTGACTCGAACACGGTCCGGCGTCCGTTTCTTATTAACCTTACCGATTCTAAGGTGATGTTGAATTTCTCCCAATGCTCTTTTCGTGTATTCGGAAAAACTTCTATTTTAATTTTTGCTTTGCCCTCCTCCAAAACATCGCCTACGTTATATTCAGCATCGCTTCGCTGTGCCGTAAGTGTTATCAAAGGACCCATGGTAATTGAGGTCCTTCCGTTTTGCACGGCTTTTTTTATTTCCGCACCGGTGAGCGTTTCGCTTTCGGTGCCTATGTAAGTGCAGCCGTATGGCTCCGTTTCGTCGGATTTCTTGTGCCAGTCCTTGCCGTAGGTTGCGGCAAGGTGATACCCCTTGTCAAGAAGCCCCGTCCAAAGCGAAAAGGCGCGCTCGTTTGCCGATTTTGACGGCGGAAACGGCTTTGACCATACCTCGATATAGTCCACATTTTCCCATTTTTTAACGTGATAGTCCCAAAAGCAGCCGGTGCACATCGGGCTTCCGAGCTCATACGGATGTGCTATGCCTACCATACCGCCGCGCTTTTTGACCTCGGCGATTTTTTCGTCTATGTTGTCGGGAACGGCGTCGCGCCAGTCCACAAATTCCTTGCAGTCGGTGACAAGCATATGGCCGAAAAAGGTAGTCCATTCTATTCCATTCAGAACGGAAACGTATTTCTTTTCTCTTTCCTCGGTAATTTCGTCCCAGCCCGAAACGGTGTTGTGATCTGTAAGGGCTATACCCGAGAGCCCGTATTCCTTAGCTGTTTGCATAAGCGACTCCACGGTGAATTTGCCGTCGCTGTGCAGGGTGTGACAGTGCATTTCGCACGGGAACCATTTAAGCATTGCTTTTCACCTCGCCGAAAACTTTTATATTAAACGTACATTCGTCGGTAACAAGCGCGTGTACGTTTATTGTTATTCTGTAAAGGCCGCTCGGAAGCCTCGTTTTTATAAATCCGCGTGAGCTTTCCGTTTCAGAAATAATGTGCGTTTGGCGGCTGTCCTGCCTGTGAGCGCAGCCGATATAGCCGTCAGGGCTGTCAAGCGATACCGTGAGCAGATTTTTAACCGGCAGATATTCGTACCAAGGCTTATATCCCTTTCTGTACGGCTCCGGAGCATACTTTTCAAATCCGTCGTCTATGTATTTGTGCGCCTTTTCTTCATCGTCGAGGTTTTTCGGCGAATACGAAAATTCAATTTTCATTTTTTCAAGTTCCTCCGCAACATAAAATTGCAGCGGAACGTTGGTTTTTGTGTCATTTGGCGTCAGCGTTTTCGTCTCTTCAAATATCAGACTCATCTTTTCCCTCCGTATTGGTGTTAATGACCTTTTCGGCAAGAGCCTCGGTCAAAAAGTCAAATATGATTATGCCGAACGGTTTATCGGGCAGAGAATATTCCGAAAACATTTTGTTTATATATTCGGCATTTTCTCTCGGGTTGCCTCTTGTGCTCAAAAAGTTTAACGCCATAATATTTTTGTGCGGTCGGTAATCGCCGAGCATGGTTGTGACGGCAGACTGCCATTTTTCCTCTTTTTTAAGGGCGTATCGGTCCTGTATTATCGCCTTTTCATTTTTTTCGTTTCCGAACCAACACGGCAGCGGCAGGGGACTGTCCGTCCCTTTCTGATCTTCCCAATACGAAAAATCAAGTCCGTTGTCAACAGAGGAGAGGTCATTTGTGCCGAGCATACAACGCCTCATAAGCACTATTTTGCCGCGAACCGCTCCGAGCTTCGGTATCTTGTTTTCCGTGTACCAAAGGTCTTTTTGCGAATCTATGTATCGGCTTCTGAAGCTTTTGTAAAAATCCTTTACGTTAACGCCGGAATCCATTTTTATGCTCACGATAACGGTTTCGGTCGGGTTTTCCTTTAAAAACTCGGCTGTGTCGCAAAGTATGTCGTCAAAAAGCAGCGTTCCGCTTGACAGCTCTTTTTCTTTGCGGCATCTTATAAAAAAATGTACCGCTTTGAATTTGTTATGACTCAATATAAGCCGTATATCGAGGAACCTCGCTCCGGACAACAGCTGATTTTTTACGGACATATCCTGGCAGCAAAATATCCGAGGCGTCGGAGCGGTTGTGAATCTTGCCGCGCTGTCGTGAGTTCCGGGAATACTTATCATTGACAGCGGTGTTTCGTCGGGAATGTTTTTCATCCATTTTTCGGTGCGCATAAAATCACCTCTTTCTATGCTATTGTATACCATAAATTGCCGGAGTGCAACTAAAGGCTTAATATAGTCATCTTCAGCATTACAGTCAACAAACATATAGACTTTTAAGCGCTTTTGTGCTATTATTTTTCCTGTGAAAAAGTATGAAAAGGGGTGCTTCTCGTGGCGAAAGCAAAGAAAAAGGGTTTAAAAATATTCTGTATTGTTCTTTCGGTAATTCTTGTTCTTATAATTGCGGTTGCGGCAATAGAGTTTTGGTATTATCCGAAATATAAGAAAACCGAAAAACAGCCGTTTGATATATCCTCAAAGGCGGAGACGGACGAGATAACCGTTATGAGTGCCAATGTGCGCTGCATCAGCCCCACCGATATAGGCAAAAAGAGCTGGTGTTACCGCGCGGGTCTCATAATTGAAAACGTGGCCTCGGTTATGCCGGATGTTATAGGCTTTCAAGAGGTTACAAAGTTCCATTACGCATATTTGCAAGATACGCTTAAAGGATATGACAGCGTTATAGAGTATCGAGATAATACATATCTCTCGGAGGGTTGCCCCATATTTTACAGCACCGAAAAATTCGAGCTTGAGGATAAAGGCTCGTTTTGGCTTTCCGAAACGCCCGAGGTTATGAGTAAGGATTGGGGCGCAGCGTGTTACAGAGTTTGCAGCTATGTTATACTTAAAGAAAAACAGACGGGTAAAGATTTTGTTGTGTTTAACACTCACCTTGACCATATCAGCGACGAGGCGCGCATAAACGGAATTCGCGTTGTGCTTGACAAAATTGCGCAGTTCGGAGGCAAGCCGTCGATAATTATGGGCGATTTTAATGCCAAAGAGAACAGCGAAACATATAAAATGGCAACCGAAAACTTTAACGACGCCAAGTACCTTACGGATAACCCCGACAACTCCTGTACATATCAGAATTTCGGCAAGGCACTTGACAGAAGCTGTATAGACTATTTTATGGTTTCAAAGACGGGTGTTACGGCGCAGAACTTTGAGATTGTGAAAAACACATATGACGGAGTATATCCGAGCGACCACTTCCCGATTGCCGTTACACTTACGCTTACAGACTGATACCGTATTTAATGAAAGGATAAAAAAGATGACCGGAAAAACGCTTGCAAGAGAATATCTTTGCTCCGTGGTTCGTTCGGCTCTGCTCTCGGAGCCACTGCCGGATATACCCGAGGGCACCGATAAGGTTTTCCTCGTGAAGCTCGCATATCGCAACAGCGTTCAGGTCATACTCTACCTTGCTTTTAAAGATAAGCCGGGGGCTTTGCCGCAGGAATATATGTCAAAGCTTGAGCGTTCATATAAGGCGGCGATTCTCCGTGAGAGCGCACAGCAAAACGAACTTAATTTCATAAGAAAAGCTTTTGCCGAAAACAATATAGATTTTATGTGCCTCAAGGGAGCACACCTCAAAGCACTTTATCCTGTGCCGGAAATGCGCTTTATGGTGGATATGGACATTCTTGTCAAAAAAGAGGACGTTTTGCGCGCGGAAAAGCTGTTGACGGAACGCGGCTTTTCTCGCGAAATGAACAACGGCAAGGATATAGTCCTTATAAATCCGCCGTTTTTAACCGTGGAGCTTCACAATATGCTCTTTATTGAGAGCGACAGTCGGCACGACTATTTTACCGACGTTTGGAAACGAGCCGTAAAATGCGGCGAGCACGAATATAAAATGACCGACAATGACCTTTATATATATGTTATGGCACATCTGGCGGAGCATTACAAGGACGGCGGAGCGTGCTTCAGACCGACTATGGATATTTTTATGCTTAACCGCCTTAAAAGCGAAGAGCTTGATTTTACGTATATAGGCGGCGAGCTTGAAAAAATCGGACTTGCGCGCTTTGCGGAAAACATAAAAAAAGTCGGCGACATTTGGTTCGGCGATGCAAAGGACGACAAAGCTCTGTTCGTAATGCAGCAGTATATAGTTTTGGGTCCGCCCATACAAAATGCCGGCGCAGTAGCCGAAAATATGGAAAGCACGCGCTTTTCGGCGTTTATGCGAATGGCGTTTCCGCCGCTTAAGGTTATGGTGAAAAACTATCCCGTGCTTAAAAGACTGCCGTTTTTGCTGCCGTTTTATTGGCTCGTCAGACTCGTTAAAAAGGGCGGCAGGGCAAAGAATAAGTCAAAAGAGCTTGAGGTGTTGACGGATAAGAATAAGAAGCTGATGAATGATATTTTTAAATCCTCGGGTCTGTAATACCGAATTCGGAGAGGCGGAAAATGAAAAACAAACAAAAAGTAAGCAGCGATAAATTTACCATGATGACGCAAATGCCGGTAAATAAGCTGATATGCAAAATGGCCGTTCCTACAATAATAACAATGCTGGTGTCTGCCGTATATAATATGGCGGACACATATTTTGTCGGGAAAATAGGCACCAGCGCAACCGGTGCGGTTGGCGTCGTCTTTTCTTTTATGGCGATAATCCAGGCGTGCGGATTTTTCTTCGGCCACGGATCGGGAAACTATATGTCACGCAAGCTCGGCGAGCAAAAGACAGAAGAGGCGTCCGTAATGGCGTCAACGGGATTTTTTTCGTCGTTTGCCGTAGGAGTTATAATAGGCGTTTTGGGGCTGATATTCATTTCGCCCCTGTCAAAGCTGCTCGGTTCAACCGATACCATTTTGCCGTATACAAAGCAGTATCTTTTTTACATTCTCTGCGGAACGCCGTTTATGATGAGCTCGCTTGTGCTTAATAATCAGCTTCGCTTTCAGGGCAGCGCGGTAAACGGGATGATAGGCGTTACGGCGGGCGGAGTGCTCAATATTTTGCTTGACCCCATATTTATATTTGTATTTAAAATGGGAGTCGGCGGAGCGGGCTGCGCCACGATGCTGAGCCAGGCAATAGGCTTTGTGATATTGCTCATAGGCTGTACCAAAAAAGGAAATATCCGCATATCGTTTAAAAACTTCCGATTTAAAAAACAGCTCTATAAAGAAATCTTCCGCGGCGGAATTCCGTCCCTTGCAAGGCAAGGCCTCGCGTCGCTTGCCATGGTGGCTATGAACCGACTTGCAGGCGGTTACGGCGATGCCGCGATAGCCGCTATGTCCATTGTTTCAAAGATAATGAATTTTTTCGGAGCTGCCGTAATAGGCTTCGGTCAAGGCTTCCAGCCCGTATGCGGCTTTAATTACGGTGCGAAGAAATACGACAGAGTAAAAAAGGCGTTTTGGTTCTCCGTCAAGGTGACCACCGTATTTATGACCGTGGTTGCCGTTTTCGGCTTTATTCTGTCACCGTATGTTATAGCTTTATTCAGACGCGATGACACCGATGTAATTGCAATCGGTTCGTTTGCATTCAGGGCACAGTGCATATCTCTTCCGCTTTCGGGATTTATAGTTACGGCGAATATGTATCTTCAGACCATAGGCAGGGCAAAGGCAGCCACCTTAACGGCTATGTCGAGGCAGTTTTTGTTTTTTGTTCCGGCGCTGTTATTGCTTGTGCACTTTTTCGGCCTTACGGGAGTCGAGATAAGTCAAGCAGCAGCAGACGTGGCTGCATTCCTGTTTTCAATGCCGATTTGTCTCAAGGTTTTAAATATAATGATGACCGAGGAAAATAAAATACAATAGCTAGTGTTGCCGAATGGCATATTGACTTTATCCGCGTAATATGTAATAATCACATATTACGGAGTCGATGACTTATGAGTGAAACCCTTCAGACCGATGCTCTGCCGAAGCTCGGAAATGATGTCTTTTATGATATACGCGTGTTATCCGCAAAAGTGAATTCCTTGGTTATAACCGCGAAAGACTCGCCCGAAAAAGCCGAAGAACTTTACTTGCCTATGCTTACAACGGTGTGCGTCTACGTCGAAAATTATCTTACAAGCCACTTTTCCGGGCTGAATTCGGAATATTTTGAACGCTTCTGCTATTCTAATATCTACGGAGCGGAACACAGATTTACCTCTTTAAAAAAGCTTGCGGAATTGTCGGCGTATACATTAAATTCCGTGCCGCAAAATATGTGTGTTAAAAATGCCGATATAGCTTCGGCGGCAAACAGACTTTTTAATGTTTGCCGTGCTTCGGTAAAGGCAGCGTCTGCTCCGGTAAAATATCGAAACGGTAAAAAATACAGAGTTTTTAAGCCGTCAAAGCGCGAACGACTGCTGCTTTGGGAGCTCTGCGGAGGAAATCCGGAAGAAACGGCTGAAAAGGAATTAAGCATTACATATATTGCAAGAAAAAACCAATCCGCCGCATCGCCGAAAAAATATATACGCCTTTCGGCTTGTGCGTTTTATACTTCGATTTTTTCATTGCTGCTTGTAAATTTAAGCGGAGCATTCATATTGCTTACGGTATTTTCTTTTCTTATGAGCATTATGCTTGCCGCTTTGTATGCGGTAAAGTCGCTTTCCTCTCATCGTAAGGAGCGCAATTACCGCGAAAAAAATATACGTTGAAAAAACATATTTTTGTCTTGTCTCGGATTGCTTTCTAATGCGGGGTGGGACTGTTTATATAGGACAGAAAGGATACGGAAAATGAAAAAAAGAATTATTGCGACATTAAGTGCTGTTTTGGCGGTGATATTATTACTTTTCACTTCGGCGTTTGCCTCATCTGCGGCAGATGACGGGCTTAAAAATGTTGACGGCAAATGGATTTATGTAAAAGACGGTGTAAAGGATACCTCGTTTACAAGTCTTGTGAAGTACTACAACACATGGTACTATGTCGAAAACGGTGAGCTTAACTGGAGCTTTACCGGTCTTACCGATTATTACGGCACGAAGTATTATGTGGAAAACGGCGTTCTCAATTGGGATTATACGGGACTTGCGCTCTTAGGCAGCGACGAGTGGTATTATGCCGAAAACGGAGCGGTTAAAAACGACTATACGGGGCTTACATATTTTTGCGGCAGATGGTTTTATGTCGAAAAAAGCGCCCTTAACTGGAATTATACGGGGCTTACAAAATACTATGATACTTGGTATTACGTAGAAAACGGCGTTTTGAATTGGGATTTCAGCGGAGCGGTTTTATATGGCAAAACACTCTACTATGTAAACGGCGGCAGGATAACATGGGATTATAACGGTACGGCGGATTACAACGGCGTCAAATATATTTTTGTCGGGAGCATTGCTCAAACCGGAATATATAAGTCTAAGTACACCGACTATAATCTCGTTTACGCCGACGGTAAAACGGGTTGGTATGATTACGGTGACAATACATATTATATAGGAAGTGACGGCAGACCGCTGTACGGAAACCAATATATAGACGGCAAAAGATATTTCTTTAATGCAAACGGTGCAAAGGCATCGCTTTTCGGAGCGGATTTTTCAAAGCATCAGGGAACAATAGATTGGGCAAGTGTTAAGCAGTCGGGTGTGGAATTTGTAATTCTCAGAGCAGCGGTGCGCGGCTATGGTTCTTCGGGCAATTTAGTGACGGATTCTCAAATAGCGGCAAACATTGAAGGAGCATTGTCTCAGAATATCGACGTCGGAATTTATGTGTTCAGCCAGGCTGTTACGACCGAAGAAGCTGTGGAGGAAGCGGAAAGAGCGCTTGATATAATTAAGGGTTACGATATTAAATTGCCCATATATTTCGATTCCGAGTATTCGGGAGCTCCAAACCGCACGGGCAGAGCTGACGGCCTTACAAAAGCGGAGCGTACTTCTTTGGCGATAGCTTTTTGCGAAACAGTCAGAAATGCAGGCTATAAGCCAGGCGTATATGCGAGCAAATCATTCTTCTATAATAATCTTGGTTATGCCGCTTTTCAAAGCAGAGGATACGAAATTTGGCTTGCACATCATATTTCGTCCGTGACGGATTTCAAATATCCTTATAATATATGGCAGTATACAAGCAAGGGAAGCATAGGCGGTGTCCAAAGCGAATATGCCGACCTCGACATAGCTTACTACGATTACGCGAATGACAGCGATATGTCGGAGAGAGGAAAAAATGTTATGGTAACGGCATCGTCCGACGATTTCCTGTCGTTTGTTAACACCGAGGAAAAGATAACACGTTACATAAAAACGGGGCTTGCCTCGGATAAGGAGGAGGCGTTAAGAGCCGCTTCATTCATAACAAATCAAAACGCTTCAAAAGCCCTTATTGACGCAATAAATAAATTGAACTGAATAAAACATAATTAAATACCGACGCGGCATAGATTTTAATGTTTTTTATCTGTGCCGCGTCATATCTTTTACTAAACAATTATTTTGCCGATTGTCAATTAACAAAAGTGAATTTCGGTTCACTTTTAAACACAAAATTCATTTTGCACCAAAACATGTGTTTTTTACGCCGGTTTTAGCTGTTTTTTGAATTTTGCACTTGCATTTATTGCATAAATGCAATATATTTATTTATGTATTTTATTTGGGAGGTTTATTATATGAAAGAAGAAAACAGAAGGTATGCCGAGGAAGCGTTCGAAATAGTCGAGCACGCTGCCAAAAAAATCGGCTCACGTCTGCCCGGCTCCGATGGCGAAAAAGAGTACGCGGCTTATATGGGAGATAAGCTCAGAAGTATCGGTATTGAGCCTGTACGTGAGGAATTTGCCGTATCTCCGAGAGCGTCGATAGGCGGCATTCCGTATGCAGGTTATCTCGGACTTATTATGAGCGCTCTTGTTTATGTGGCTCTGCATTTGAGCGCGGTTTGGTACGGTATGGCGCTTGCTTCGGTTGTATGCTGGGTTTGGCTTATTTTGAGTGTTTTTCTTTATAAGACATGGTTCGATATGTTCTTTAAGCAGGAAATATCACAGAACACTTACGGTGAGCTTTTACCGCCCGACGGAAAATACGACTACACCATAATTCTTTCGGGTCACACGGATACAAGCTGGTGCTGGAGACATTCCGCTCACGCTTCAAAGTTTAAAAAGACAAAGCCTGCCATGGGCCTTGTTGCAACCTTCGCCAAGGTTGGCTTCGGCGTTATATGCTTCCTTTTCCTCACTGCCGTTTCAATAGCCATGACCGTTATTTCAAGCGGAGTGTATTTCGGTGAGGTTTGGGCTTTAAAGATCGCCAATTCCGCCTCCTTTGCAAACTTCCTTTTTGCCATGCACTTCCTTCCCGTTGTTACGGCAATAGGCTGTATGTTTGTAGTTATGTGGGCTGATCCGAATCCGCGCAACGCTTCAAGAGGCGCTATGGATAACGCCACCGGTTGTGCTCTCAGCTTTGCCGTTACAAAATACTTCCATGATCATCCCGAAAAGATGCCGAAGAACTGCCGTATAATCGACTTCAACTGCGGCTCCGAGGAAGCGGGACTTCGCGGTTCTATCGCATTTACCCGTGAGCATAAGGGAGAGCCGATACTTGAAAACACATGGAACATCAATATCGACTCCGTTGCCGATAAAGATTTCTTTGAAGTTGTTATTAAGGATGATTGGCAGTTCTGCCGCTTTGATACCGACCTTGAAAAAATGTTTAAGGATACCTTTAACGAGCTCGGTATAGTCAGCAAGACAAACGGCTGCATACATAACCCCGTAGGCGGATGCGACAGCACTCCTATGACAAAGGCAGGTATGAAATCGGTTACCTTTGCGGCTCAGGACCCCACTCTTACCTATTATTATCATACCTGGCACGATGTGCCCGAACGTTTTGAGCTCGAAACCGTCGGTGACGGCTTTGATGTTATTCTCGGAGTTATCGATAAAATAGATAAGTTCCAGCAGGCAAACGGTTTTAACGGACCTCAGAAATAATTAAGCTTTTTATGTCCCCGAAGCATTGGCTCAGCCTTGTCTTCGGGGATTATTTTTTTGCCGGAGCGTTAAAACCTTTTTATTGATTTTTGACCGTAACGTGATATACTAATATATACTATTTTTTGAAAGAAGAGATAAAGATGTTAACACTCGACAAAGTCTATCACGCTTCATTTGTTTTAAAAAACATAATTCGTAAAACGGATATGATTTTGGCGCCGAACATAAATCCCGAAAGTGAAATACATCTCAAGACCGAAAATTTACAGGTTACAGGTTCGTTTAAGGTCAGAGGTGCCGCATATAAAATATCACAGCTCTCTGAAGAGGAAAAGGCACGCGGCGTAATTGCCTGCTCGGCAGGTAACCACGCGCAGGGCGTTGCTTTAGCAGCTACCAAAAACGGTATTAAATCACTTATCTGCCTGCCGGACGGTGCTCCCATATCAAAGGTTGAGGCGACCAGAAAATACGGCGCGGATATTTGTCTTGTAGAGGGCGTTTATGACGACGCATATAATAAAGCTCTTGAGCTTAAAGATGAAAAGGGCTATACGTTTATTCATCCGTTTAACGATGAGGACGTTATAGCGGGTCAGGGTACCATAGGGCTTGAAATACTCGATCAGATACCCGACGTTGACGTTGTTATTGTTCCCATAGGCGGCGGCGGACTTATTTCCGGCGTTGCTTTTGCGATAAAAGAGCTCAATCCGAATGTTAAGGTATACGGCGTTCAGGCTTCCGGTGCTCCGAGTATGCTGAAATCGATTGATGACGGTAAAATCGAAAAGCTTGATTCCGTTTCAACCATAGCCGACGGTATAGCCGTTAAAGAGCCGGGTGACATCACCTTCGCTATGTGTCAAAAATATGTTGACGGTATTGTAACAGTTTCCGATGACGAAATAGCCGCGGCAATACTTGCACTTATCGAGCAGCAAAAGCTCATTACCGAGGGCGCAGGTGCCGTTTCGGTTGCAGCGGCTATGTTTAACAAAGTAGACATTAAGGGCAAAAAGGTTTGCTGCCTTCTTTCGGGCGGTAATATCGATGTTACCATTTTGTCAAGAGTTATTAAGCGCGGACTTTTGAAATCGGGCAGAACATATTCTCTTACAATCGAGCTTCTTGACAAGCCCGGTCAGTTAAAGGGCGTTGCCGACATCATTGCAAAAGAGGGCGGCAATGTTATTTCAATTCATCACGAGCGTGCGTCCGAGGGCTCCGATATTAACGGCTGTTATCTTCGCATTGTTCTCGAAACCAAAAACTTTGACCATATAGCTCAGATAAAGAAGGCGCTGACCGACGCCGGATTTATCATTAAGTCATATTAAGGAGGAAAAACAAATGATAAAAACACTTCACACTTCATCGGCACCGGCCGCAATAGGACCGTATTCACAGGGCAAAATCGTTGACGGATTTCTCTTCGCTTCGGGGCAGATAGCAATAAACCCTGCAAACGGCAACATAGAAGATGATACAATTGAGGGTCAGACCAAAAGAGTTTGCGAAAATATCGCTGCGATTTTGAAAGAGGCTGGAGCTGATTTTGACAGCGTAATTAAGACAACCTGCTTCCTTAAAAACATATCCGATTTCGGTGCGTTTAACGAAATTTACGGTGAGTATTTTTCATCAAAACCGGCACGTTCCTGCGTCGGTGTCGGTGACCTTCCTAAAACCGCTCTTGTGGAAGTTGAGATTATAGCAAAGGTATAATCAGGCTTTGTAAAACCTCATTTTTGTTATTTCCGTTTTAAAAGACAGGTCGTAATTCGGCTGAGTGTTTATATGGCACTTGCCTGAAAATAACATTTGCACAGCAGTGCGCCAGGCCCCCTCGGAGATGCGTCGGCATTATCCGAGGGGGTTCGTTTTTTTCGCCTTAAATTCACGGCAACTGCCCGTTTTTGTTGAAACAGCGTGCCCGCAACCGATTTTTTCCCCCTTGTAAACCGAATTGAAAACTAAAATGTATAGCGCAACCGCACTCTTTTATGTATTATTTTGGCAACGGAAGCGAAAACCAACGCATCTAAAAAAACTAAAAACCGATTAACATAAAAGGAGCGCACAACCATGAAAAAAACAAATACAATCCACTTCGGAATACAGAGAAAGATAGTTTCAAATATGACCACGGAAAGCTGGGAGACAATTCCTCATGTAACATATATGTATGAGCCCGACGTTACAAAGCTTATGCACGAGTATAAAAAATTAAATCTCGATCGTAACCGCGACAGCAAAATAACGCTCAATACCGTAATAATGAAAATCATCACCGAAGGACTTAAAGCAGCACCCGTTATGAATTCTCATATCGAGTTTAACCGCAAGCTTGTACGCGGCAGAGTCGACACATTTGAAGATATAAATGTCTCTATGCCGATGATTCTTCCGAGCGGTGAAATGATGACCGTAAATCTTCGCGGCTTTGAAAGTAAAAATCTCGACGAAATGACCGACGCCGTAAATGACGTTGCAAGAAGAGCCGAGAATACCGACCTTAATGAGGCTATGTTTGACGTTTCATTGGATAACACCCTTACTGCTCTCAAAAAAGGAAAATTTATGCAGGCTGTATATCGTCTTATCGGGTCTAAAACAGGTAAGCACAAGGTCAAGACCTTAAAGGGCGATGCAAAAAAAGAGTATGAGGCAATTCCCGAAACCGAACGCCTTACAAAGCGTGACATAGAGCAGGGAACCACCACCATTTCAAATCTCGGCTCGCTTTACCGCGAACAGTCCGGCGCTGCCGCCTTACTTGAAATAATACCGCCGCAGGTTACGGCGTTCGGCGTAGGTGCCGTTCAGGATAAGCCTATGGTTATAACAGACAGCTTCGGCAATAAGAGCATTGAAGCGCGCAAGGTACTCCCCATATGCATAGCATTTGACCACCGCGCGCTCGATTTCGGCGATATTGTTCCGTTTCTTAAGAGGCTTGACGATATATTCGAGAATCCGAAGGTTATACACACCTGGAAAAGCAGCGATAAAAACAATAAGGTCGTTCGCCTCGACGCCTGATTTTTAACTTTGCTCCCAAATAAACCGGTCCGAAACGGCTCAGCCGCGGAGGATCGGTTTTTTTGTCACTTTTGATGTCTCGTCCGAATAATATGATATCGAAAGGCTGCACAAATAAATTATAAGGAGTAATATCTGTTGAATGAATTTTTGGATTTCTGTGAAAAAGCTATCAAGGCCGAAAGCGCAGACAATTGTTGTCACGTGAAAACGGCAAGCGAGTATCTCGGCGTATCGCCTTTTCCGGAAAATACGGTAACTACAATGGCTTACGTTCCGTTTCAGACCGATACGACAATGTACGATGTCGAAACCGGGTATAAAAACGGTACTGTGTTTTCAAACCTTAACAAGCCGTTTTTAGGGGGAAGATGTATATGAATATGAGAAAGGCTATGCTGTTAAAGCTCGGCTCTCTTCAGTTCTCGCTTTGGGAACTGCATCTTTATCTCGATACGCATCCCATGGATGCTGCGGCCGAAGCACGTTATATGGGATACAAAAAAGCCTACGATGAAGTCAGAGCTGAATTCACAAAGAGATACGGCCCGCTGAATCCCTCGGAGGGCAACGGTGAAAAATGGTTGAAATCGCCGTGGCCTTGGGAAAAACAAGAGGAGTGTGTTAAATAATGTTTTCGTATGAAAAAATGCTGCAATATCCGGTAAATATAAAAAATCCAAATCCCAAATACGCTCAGATAGTATTAGAGCAGTACGGTGGACCCGACGGTGAGCTCGGTGCTTCGCTTCGCTACCTCTCTCAGCGTTTTTCAATGCCGTATCCGGAGCTTAAAGGACTTCTCACCGACATCGGTACCGAGGAGCTCGGTCACCTCGAAATGATAGGTGCCATAGTTTATCAGCTTACTCGTAATCTTACTCAAGAGCAAATTAAGCAAGGCGGCTTTGACGCATACTTTGTAAATCATACAACGGGGGTGTACCCGGCAGGGGCGAACGGCGTGCCGTTCAATGCGGGTGCCATAGCTTCAAAGGGAGACGTCATAACAAATTTGCATGAGAATATGGCGGCCGAGCAAAAGGCAAGAACTACCTATGACAATATTTTGAGACTTGTTGACGATCCGGATGTGAGAGATGTTATAAAATTCCTGCGCGAGCGCGAGGTGGTTCATTATCAGCGCTTCGGCGAGGGTCTCAGAATTGCGACGGACAAAATGAACGAGAAAAATTTCTACGCCTTTAATCCGAGCTTTGATACGGTATGTAACAAAAAAACGCGCTGATTTTGCTTGTTAACGCTCTGCCTTGGAGCGGTTTTTCTGCAAAAGGCGCGGTCACGTTCGTAAAAAATATAAAGCAAAGACCGTTCCTAATCAGGAACGGTCTTTGATATGTACATAAATACGGACATTTGTTGCGTTCTGACACAATGTGAGGTTTACACCCGTTATTTTTTATGATAAAATGACAATAGTGCAGTCTTTAATTTGTGCGGCACTGTGGTGATGACATTTCAGGCTTAATCCGGGAAAAATAAAAAGACCTGCAAAAGCAGGTCTCAACTCACACACTGTGATGGCTTGAGAGTAGTGTAATTTCATAAGGTACTATGATATCAACGCTTTGAGTAACGGCAACTCAAAGCTGTTTATATTGATTAAAAATACGGAATTGGGGGCAATAAATTGAATACAGACAATTTACATAAACTGATAAACAGATATACGGATAATTACTATATGGTAAACAATTCAGAGCATGACGAAGTGTTTAAATGGGCTGCGATTAAGCAATTTCGCGATGTCTGGTTCTCTGATAAGTATAAGAATATACCGTTTGCCCGAAAGTTTAACGATGCTAAAAAGCAATGCTCAATATTGATAGATAACAAGCAGGTTTCTCCGACAAACGGGATTGTAAAAATGGCTGAGGCAGCACCGAATGAAGTTGAAAGCCTTTTTGAAAACGTGCTGTTTTCGGATTTTACAGACCCGAAAACAATTCAAAACAATATGGACAAGTTCCTTGAGGAAATCGAAATAATAAGACAAAGGTATTTTCCGCAATGCTGGAAATACAAGCAAGACCGACACGCGGTATCGTGTTATCTGTATTTTTATGCTCCGGAAATCAATTATATATCGTTACAGAGAAGCTGAAGAGTTTGCCAAATACACAGAATTCGGGTTTGATTTGGGCAGCGGTGAGAGCTTTTCTTTGCCGAACTACTATAAGCTGTGCGATATAATCGTCGATGCATTAAAAGAGCATGAGGATTTAATATCCAAATACAAAAAGCTGATTAAGGATAACGATAAATACTATTATGACAAGAGCTTACATTTGCTTGCTTTTGATTTGATGTATTGCTGCAGAACATATAATTTTTATTCAGGCTTAGAACATAAGCCTAAAAAAGACAGTATTAAAGAGTATAAGCTTGAGCAGCTTCGCGAAAAGGAGAAGAGGGATTACGAAGAAAAAATTGATAACTTGCGCAATCAAATTTATAAAATTGAATCACAAATGGAAGAATACGGAGATATTTCAATTCTCAATGTTGAAGTAAATCATAAAATCTACGGTGTGGGAACGGTTGTTTCTCAAAATGCGAATAAAATTACAGTCGTTTTTCCCGACGCCGAAAAGAAATTGAATTTTGTAATAAACAAAAAATACAGTATGCGTCCGACTTTTCTTGATGACGATGAAATCGTTGAGGCGTTTACACAATATGATTTGTTAAACGAGAAAAAGAAGTCCTTGCTACGGGAATTATCACATTTGGAAAAGAAACTATGATTTTAAGTCAACGCTGCCAAAAGCAACGCGATTGTATAATATCATACGGTACTTGCCGATTGTGAGATTGTGAATACAGATATGAAGAAGAAAAACATTGCAATGACCGGGAATTTTATAGTGATGGTATTGCTGATTCTCGGAGTGGCCGCATATTACATATTAAAATGGGCTTTTAAGCTGTTGTGCCTGATAACGGCGGTGATCGTAAAGGCTGTGGGGAATGCTGTCAAAAAGCACAGGAGAAAGAAAGCCAAAAAGGACATTACCGACGTCCCGTTTGTCGATACCGAATTAAATATCGAAGAGACTTCAACAGCTCCGGCGGAAGTGAGCAGGGAGAAATTAGGCTTATTTGATAAGAGAATTTATGACGGCCTGTTCCGCCCCTTGATACGAGAACGCGGAGAAGCATATTGCTCCGACGGCAAAATCAGAGACCTTAAAGAAACGGGGACTCATTATTCCTGCATTGTAAAAGGTACCGCCGACTATAACGTTGAGCTTTCATTCGGAGACAACGACAAAATAGTAAGTATGAGCTGCACATGTCCCTATTATACGGAGAGAAAGCAAAACTGTAAGCACATATATGCACTTTTGTATAAGGTGAAATGCGGCGAAAACAAGCAAAAAATTATTGCGGAGATAAACCGGCAGATAAAAGGCTGTAAAACAATGATTAAAAATGCGGAATGTTATTTAGAAAAAAATAAGCAGCATTTTTCGTCTTCGACTGTTAAGGAGTTTAAACGCTATTCAAGGCTGTATAGCCTAAACGTGCAAGATTACGAAAAAATCCGCTCTGGGAATTTATCGGAGGAAATACTGCTGCGCCGCCTTAACAGTTTGTCAGCCGTTTCCTTTGAGCTAAGGCAGAAAATAAAGCGCACATTAAGCGAAGAAATCGCCGAATCCGATACGGTTGCTCCCGAAGTCTGCGAATTAAGCGAGAACAGAGACGGGCTTATGACCGGGATTGCGAGCCTTATGGTTTTTGATGAGCTGGTGACGGATTGTTCCGATGAAAAAGATAACTCCTACGATGAAAAGCTTGAAGCGGAAATGGATTCTTATTGCTTGGAGGATTGGCAAAAGGATTTGGTCAGAAACGGCAGCTATGATGTTTGGAGCTTTGATGAGGAGGAGTTGGAGGAGGACGATTACTATTTTGAGGATGACGATTACTATTCGGAGGATGACGAATAAAAACCCTTGAGCAGAGCATTATTCTCTCTCGGCATATATATTATGTTTCAGCCGTTATTGACTTAGCGGCGAAAGTGTGTTATATTACATACCGATAAAACAACGTATGGATTTTTCCGATCTTAAAAAGATGTGTTTTCGCCATGCAATTATTCGATTTTTGAGTAATTGCGTGGCGTTTTTAATTGAGAAAATACGCTCGGATTCGAAAGGCAGATGTATTTGTATGAACGAAAAATTTATGAAGGAAAAGCCTGTTTTTCCGCTTATTATGTCTATGGCCACTCCCATGGTAATATCAATGCTCGTCAATTCGCTTTATAATATAGTGGACAGCTTTTTTGTCGCCAAAATAGGCGAGGACGCAATAACAGCTTTGTCGCTTGTCTATCCGGTGCAAAACCTCGTCAATGCGCTTGCAATAGGCTTCGGCGTGGGGCTTAATGCCGTTATCGCGTTTCACCTCGGTGCAGGTGAAAAAGAGGCAGCCGATACCGCCGCCACACACGGATTTTTGTTCTCAATACTCCACGGCATTATCGCCGCCGCAGTCAGCATTCCGATTATGCGCCCATTCCTTAAAATGTTTACACAGTCCGAAAACGTAATTTCCCTCGGAGTGCGCTATTCAACAATAGTTTTTTCGTTTTCGATTGTAATTATGATAAGCCTTGCATACGAAAAAATCTTCCAAGCCGTCGGCAGAATGAATGCCTCCATGGCAGGACTTATGACGGGCTGTATTGTAAATATCATACTTGACCCGCTTTTGATATTCGGTATAGGCCCATTTCCGAAAATGGGAATTGACGGTGCCGCCCTCGCAACAGGCATAGGGCAGGTTAGCACGCTTTTGCTGTATGTAGTTTTGTACGCCGTGAAAAAACCGAGCGTAACCATAAACCGCAAATATTTAAAACGTAATAAGGCTATAGACCGTAAACTGTACTTTGTGGGTATCCCGGCGGCAATAAATCTTGCGCTGCCGTCACTTCTTGTGTCAAGCCTTAATGCAATGCTTGCTTCGTTTTCACAGATATATGTTGTTGTGCTCGGTGTCTACTATAAGCTTCAGACGTTCTTATACCTCCCCGCTAACGGTATAGTGCAGGGAATGCGACCGATAATCGGTTATAATTACGGTGCCGCCGAGCATAAAAGAGTAAAAAAAATTTACGATATAACTCTTGTGCTGACGGCAGGTATAATGCTTTTCGGTACTGTGCTGTGCCTTGCGCTGCCGCATAAGCTGATAGGAATGTTCACCGATAATCCCGAAACGATAGACGCAGGCAAAAAGGCGCTCAGAATAATCAGTGCCGGGTTTGTTGTTTCGTCAATTTCCGTAACGTCATCCGGAGCTCTTGAGGGACTCGGCAAGGGTGTTGAATCTCTCATAATATCACTTTGCAGGTATGCAGTAATAATAATCCCGACAGCCTTTGTATTAACACGGATATTCGGCGCTGACGGTGTTTGGAATGCCTTTTGGATAGCAGAAGCCGTGTCGGCCGTAATTTCCGCCGTTGTTTATAAAAAGGCGGTCGGTAATAAGCTGAATTCACGCAGAGCTGAAAACAACTTTTAATTTGTATATATTGTCTTAAAATAATTGACACCGCTCTCGTTGTGGCATATAATTTGCACATAATGATGTATGTAATGTTTTGGAAGTTTTCCGAGATTTTCATTACTGTGATTTATGCGATAACGTAAGGGGCGATAAAATGAATACGGTAAAATTAAAAACCGAGTGCGGAGATATCGTCGGGCTCGATAACGGCAGCTATGTTGAGTTTCGCGGCATAAAGTATGCCGACGCGGGCAGGTGGGAGTATCCGGTCGTTACCGATAGGTGGGACGGCGTATATGATGCGACCGCTTTCGGCGATTGCTGCTACCAGCACCGCGGTTTTGAGGACGATGCAAAGGTTAACCCGTTTTATCACAGGGAATTCAGGCGCGGTATGAGCTTTACATACAGCGAGGACTGTCAATATCTCAATATCAGCGCGCCCAAAAACGCAAAAAAATGTCCCGTTTTGCTGTATATACACGGCGGTTCTTTTACGGGCGGCAGCTCAAACGAGGGGCATATCAGCGGTAAGGCATATGCCGAAAATGACATTGTTTTTGTCTCTGTGAATTACCGTCTCGGGCCGTACGGCTTTTGTTCTCACCCCGATGTCGCCGATGAAAACGGAGTATGCGGTAATTTCGGCCTTTTTGACCAAGCTGCGGCACTTAAATGGATAAAAAGCAACATTTCTTCCTTCGGCGGAGATCCCGACAGAATAACCCTTTTGGGGCAGAGCGCAGGAGCCATGAGCGTAGATGTGCTTCTGTCAAGTCCGCTTACAAGGGATATGGTGTCGGGTGCCGTTATGTTGAGCGGAGCCGCGCTTCAACGAGTTTTGTCACGCCCGCTGTCGCCGCAAAAAATGAAAAAATTCTGGGACGAAATAATCAAAAATGCCGGTAAAGCAAGCCTTTCCGAGCTTAGAGATACGGATGCGAAAACCCTTTACTATGCATGGCTTAAGGCGTGCCGCGACGAGGGAATTAAAAGCACACTCTCTTACACGCTTCCGTGTGATGACGGAAAGCTTCTTACGAAAGATACGTTTAACATAAAAACAATAAGCGCAATGCCGAAAATACTCGGCGTTACAACGGCAGATATGATACCGATAGTTTTAAAGCTGCTTGTGAAAAAGTGGGTACGAAACGATAAGGGCAGTAAATGCTTTGTCTATCTTTTTGCGCGCGATTTGCCGGGCGATAACTGCGGCGCATGGCATTCGAGTGACTTGCCGTATGTGTTTGCAACTCTCAAAAACGGTTGGCGGCCGTTTACCGATATCGACTATCTCATATCGGAGCAAATGGTGGCGGCAATCAGCGCTTTTGTAAAGTGCGGAGACCCGAATTGCAGAGAAATCCCGACCTGGAAGCCCGGAACGCACAAGGTGATGAATTTTTGCGAAAAGACGCGCCTTGCAGGCTGGAAGACCGCAACGCTTATAAAAAATACACTCTTCAATAAGGGGCCGGTGCTGTAATGAAGTTTTCATATGATTTTAAGCTGTCCGAGCATAGCGGCAGCAGCAGAGTTTACGTTTGCGGCGATATTACGGCGCGAATCGACTTCTTGAGCGGCAGTATGATGCGCGTCGCCTTATTCCGTGACGATTGTAAAATGCTGCCCACCTTTACCGTAGACCCGCAAAACGAATTTCTTACAGAGGGTAGGGATAAGCTGAGCCTTGACGGATTTTCGCTGTTTGCTCCGCAAGTAAATGAAACAGCCGATGGTGAGCGCTTCTCTTTGGAAAATGTCGAAGCAGAGCTTAATACGCACAACTTTGTACTGAGCTATAAAAAGGACGGCAAGCTTCTTTTTGCCGACAGAGCACCGCTTGCCTATAATTTTCAGAACGAATTCGGAAACGGTACATATCATTATTTAACGCGCGAAAAGGGCGAAAAAATATACGGCCTCGGCGATAAGGGCGGCAGCGTCAATAAGGCGGGGCGCACCTTTCGCATAGAGACGAGCGACAGTATGGGTTATGATGCGGAAACGTCGGACCCGCTTTATAAGCACGTGCCGTTTTATATGTGTGAAAATTCCGTCGGTTGCTACGGTATCTATTACGATACGTCCGACAGTGCCGTTATGGATTTCGGAAGAGAAATAAATAATTATTATCCCGCTTTCAAGTTCTTCAAAAGCGATGACGATTGTCTTGTTTATTATGTGTTTTTCGGCTCAAAGCTTGAAATTTTAAGGCAGTATTGCTCTCTTTGCGGAAAACAGGCCCTGCCTCCGAAATGGAGCTTTGATTACTGTGCCAGCACCATGGCTTATACCGACGCGCCGAATTCCGAAGAACAGTTGTATGGATTTCTCAGAAAGCTTGATACCTTAAATATGAGCAGCAGCGGATTTTATCTGTCCTCGGGCTATACCTCCATCGGCGACTTGCGGTGTGTTTTTAATTGGAATTACGATAAATTCCCGAACCCCGCAAAGTTTATTGAGCGTTTTAACAGTGAGAAAATTCACTTGATACCCAATATCAAGCCTGCCTTTTTGACGTCGCACCCGATGTACAACGAAATAGCCGAAAAAGGGCTTTTTGTAAAGAATGAAGACGGCACACCGTTTGTAACCGAGTTTTGGGACGGTATGGGCAGTTACATTGATTTTACTCTGCCCGAGGGCTTTAAGTTTTGGCACGACAATGTTGCGGCAAAGCTTCTGGACTACGGAATAGACGCCACTTGGAACGATAACAACGAATTTGATATAAAAGATACCGACGCTGTGGCAAACGGCTTTAAAGACGGTAGCGTAAAGGCGAGCAGAATAAGACCGATACTCACGTATCTTATGGTCGCCTCCTCGTACTCTGCGCAAACAGAAAAATATCCGGGCAAAAGACCGTTTTTATCGACACGAAGCGGCAGCAGTGCCGTAAGACGTCTCGCAACCACCTGGTCGGGTGACAATTTTACATCATTTCACGACCTGCGTTATTGCCATTACATAGGTATGACGCTGTCTTTGTCGGGATTTTTCTTCTACGGGCATGATCTCGGCGGTTTTTCGGGCGATATGCCGTCACGTGAGCTGCTTTTAAGATGGATGCAGCACGGCATTTTCGAGCCTAGATTTACAATACATTCGTGGAATTCGGACGGCTCCGCAACTATGCCGTGGAGCTATCCGGATGCCATTCCTGCCGCACGAAAAATAATGGCGGAAAGAAAAAAACTCATTCCGTATCTTTATAATTCCGCCTTTTTATCTGTCGAAAACGATGTGCCGATGACAGCTCCGCTGTTACTCTACTATGGTGACAAAGAGATAGACTGCGACAGCACATCGTTCCTCGTGGGCAGAGATATTCTTGCCGCGTGTATTCTCGATGAAGGAGTGAGCGAAACCGAGGTCTATCTCCCCAAAAACGAAATTTGGTATTTAAATGATAAAGTATACGACGGCGGTACGTCCGTAATACTGAATATTCCGTCGGACGGTGAGGTCCCGTATTTTGTGCGAGGCGGAAGCGTTATAGCTACCGATGAGGGGGAGTACGGGTTCAAATCCTCGGAAAAATTAAGGCTTACCGTGTATCCGTTAAGGAGCGGCAGCTTTAAATCGGAATTCTTTACAGATGACGGCGAGAGCTTTGCGTATAAAACCGGCGATTGCGTTCACTTGCTGTTCACCGTGGATTGCGACAGCGAGTATGTCAGAGTCCGTATCGAGAATATCGGTGAAAAATCATTTACCCCGGATATTGTACTTTGCGACGCCGACGACAGAATACTGACGGTAGAATAATACATTGTAAATTACAAAAAAGAGCCCCGGATATGCTTGCTTCGGCATATCCGGGGATTTTGTCATTAAGACCTGTTTTTACTTTGATTCGGCTTCTGCCTTTTCTCTTCTTTCACGCAAAACATTGTGAAGCTCATCTAGCTGCTCCTTTGAAAGCTTATAGCCGAACGTCAATACAACGAATATAAGAGCAAGCAATATTGCGGGGACTATTGTTGCTATGTCATATAGCCTTGTCAGAACCTCGGGTGATTGAACGGCGAGCTTGCCGTCATAGCCTATAACTCCGAGAACGCCTGCCGCACCTGCGCCGGCCACTGTTTGACCGAGCTTGCGTACAAACGAATAAAAGCTGTAAGATGTGCCCTCCTCTCGTCTGCCCGATATGTATTCGTGATAGTCCGTGACATCCGTAACAAGTGCCCAGATTTGCATAATAAGGAAGGTTTGACCGGCCCCGGAGAAGAACGAGAGAACGAGAAATACATACGGATTACTCACAGCCGGAGTGAATTTAATGACGAACATTGCTATGTTTACAATAAGAGCAAAGAGTATTCCTGCGGAGCATATCTCTTTTTTGCCGTATTTTCTTATAAGCTTGCCCATAAACGGCAAAAGCAGTACCATCGGCAAATATGTACATACGGTAACAAGTGCGTAAAGACCCGGCTTTTCATAGAAATTCTTAAAGAGATAGTTGTAAACGGTCTGAGTATACATCTGGAAGCAGATAAGAAGCATTGATACTATGCAAAGCGCGATAAACGGCTTGTTTTTTAAAAGAGCGCGCATCGCTTTGCCGATACTATAATCCTTTTGATTCTGCGTCGGCGGTAAGGTTATTCTCTCTTTTGTCAATTTAAAGTGTAAGAAGAAAATAATTACAGTGAGAACCGAGAGAACGGCTACCGACAGCGAGAGCTTTGTGCCGTCGAGTACCTTTGCGGTTGTTCCGTTTTCATTTGTCACGGTAGTATAAACGATGAGCGGTAAAATAATAGAGGCGGGAAGACCGCCGATGCCTGCACCGATGCTTCGCCACATCGAAAGCGAAGACCGCTCTATTTCGTCATCAGTTATTACCGAGGCGAGCGAGCCGTAGGGAATATTTACGCCGGTGTACATCATGCCGTAAAATATGTACGTGATATATGCGTAAATAAGATACCGGTTGTCGCTGAGACCCGGAATTTTAAAGAACATAAAGAAAGCACCTACCGCAAGCGGCAGAGATGCCCAAAGTATGTACGGCCTGAATCTTCCGTATTTAGTGGGCTTCCTTGAGTCGATAAAAGAACCCCACATAGGGTCGTTTACTGCGTCCCAAATTCTCGCAACTATCATCAGTACGGTTATGCGCGCCGCGGATATTCCGAGAACGTCCGTGTAAAACATATTCAAAAATGCGGAGACAAGTCCGAATGTCAGCAGTCCGCCCATATCGCCCATGGCGTAGCCTATTTTGTCTTTAAAGGTTATGCCGTGCATAGCTTCTTCTGATTTGCTCATACAATTCCTCCGTTTTTTTTGTGTTTTATCCACTTTGCATTTGCTGTTTGCTTTCCGATACCTGATAGGATGATACCGAGTAGTGTAAAGCAAGCTGCATTTACACACAGACCTTTTGCTTTCAGAACTTGAAAGAAATCCGCTATACAGCGCCTTTATAAGCCGTAGCAGCTCATCTTTCGCGCCTATAAAAAACAAAAACCTGTAAAGCATTATACTTTACATAGCTGCTGATAAGTTGATTTCGTTTGCGAAAAATCCGCAGCAGAGCATAAATGACATAATGGAATTATAATACAAAAATATGCAGTAGTCAATCGTAAAAACTAAGCAATATACCCAAAGAGGCAACAAGCCAACATTATTGCCTTTTAAGCCCGGGTTTAAACGAAAAGCACTTTTTAACCTAATCTTAATAATTTCGACTCTTGTTTGTAATTTTGCGATGATATATATTGTATTGCAGTTGATAAGAGTACAATAAGATTTGACAGGAGATATTATATATGGATATACAGTATAGCGTTAAACCCGCCGGTTCGGAAATTCGAAAAGAAAAAATCAAGAGCCGTCTTTTCGGACTTTTTATAACATTGTTTATAATGTCCGCTCTGTTTATAAAAATGTTTGTCTTTGTTCCCATGCTGAACGAGCATCCGACATTCGGTGACGACCGCAACGGTGTCGCTCGCGTTATAGCGACTGACAATATTCCGCAGAATATTATGTCGTAAAGCCGTACTTTTGAAACTATTACTGTTGAGACCGCCGTGCCGAGTGCACGACGGTCTTTTTTTTATACATTACATTATATGGCGTATGCTGCTTGTGTTGTGCAATCGCACTAAATTTGCGACATCAAAACCGTCGTTTTGTACTAATATACAAAAGTTGTAGGAAGTGACAAAAAATTCAGGTCAACTATTGACAAAACGACAACGCGGCTGTAAGATGTGTACAAATAAAGAAAGCAATACTTGTGCAATAGATACAAAGCGAGGAGCTAAAATGGCAGAAATCATCAGATCAATGAATTTGGTAAGTGTGTTTAAACAGGAAAAAGGCGTAAAACGCTTTTTCATGATGATATTCAGCATATTGCTTATGGGCTTCGGTATTTCGCTTTTCTCTTATTCCGATATGGGCGTTGACCCGTTCACATCAATGAATATGGCGATAAGCGGTAAAATCGGTATCAGCTTCGGCTTTTATCAGATGTGCATCAACTGCGTTATCCTTATTGCAATTGCTTTTCTCGGCAGACATCTTATCGGCTTCGGTACAGTAGTTAATATGGTCGGCGTCGGTTATATTTGTGAGTTTTTCACTTCGCTGTACGACACACATTTGCCTGTGGAAAAATCCCTTGCTTTACGCTTAGTCTTAATGCTCTTCGGCGTAATTTTCCTCTCTCTTGCGGCTTCGATGTATTTCACTTCGAATCTCGGAGTTGCTCCCTATGACGCCACGGGCTTTGTCCTTGATGACAGGACTAAGATTAAATATAAATGGTGCAGAGTCATAACAGACCTTATCTGCACGGCTGTCGGATTTGCTTTCGGCGGACCGGTCGGCATTGGCACTGTGGTTACCGCCTTTATGATGGGCCCGGTGGTTGCGTTCTTTAACAAGCATGTGTCGGAAAAACTGCTTGCCGCAAAAATGCCGAGACTTGTTGTCCGTGTCTATGACCTTCGCCGTTTCGGCGGTGGAGTAATATCCTCAAACGGCAAATTCGCAGCATAAACTTGCTTATTCCATTTCCTCTCTTTTTATACACTTTTCTACGGCAGATTGTCTGCCACGGCTGCTTTTTGTTCTCCACACTTAAAGCAGTAAAAAATACCACCGTCAGGTGGTATTTTTTTGCCTTTTTTCGTGTTGTGTTATATTCGGCACGGGTAATGTTTTTATACGGGTAAAGCCTGAAACAAGCAACTCGGCTGAAAAAACAAACCGATTGCCTTATGTTCGTTTTCTTGACAAATGATGTGTAAGTTTGTTATCATATAAAAAGGTATTTATGCTATTTGGTTTTGGAGGAAAAAAGATGTTGACCGATAACTTATGTATGGGTTGTATGAGAGAGCTTGGGGAAGAAAAGGTTTGTCCCCATTGCGGATTGCATGCGGATTTCGTTCAGGAATCTCCGCTTCTGCCGCTTAGAACGGTTATCAACGACAGATATATTATAGGTAAAGCCATTTCAACCGGAGGAGACGGTGTAACATATATCGCATGGGACCGTGAACGCAATGTCGCGGTAGCCGTAAGAGAGTTCCTTCCGCTGGAGCATATAATCCGTGAATTCGGTGATAGGGCAATAACCGTTAAAAAGGACAGTTCTCTTGTGGTTCACGACGGTATAATGGCGTTTTTGGAGCTTTGGCGCAAAATCGCAAGACTTCGTGATCTCTCGGCGTTAAAGCCCGTTGTTGACATAGTTACCGAAAATAATACTGCGTACTCCGTTTCCGAATACATAGAGAGCATAACGCTACGCGATTTTCTTTTGAAGAGCCGCACGGGCTATCTCGGCTGGGATCAGGCAAAGACACTTTTGATGCCTGTGCTTTCAACTCTTGCCACAATGCACGAGGCAGGAATTTATCATCTTGGTATTTCACCGAACACACTTCTTTTGGGACGTGACGGTAAGCTCAGACTCACGGGCTTTATGATATCCGACGCGCGACTTACAAATACCGACTTTAACGCCGAGCTTGTAAAGGGTTATGTTCCCTATGAGCAGTATGACCCGAACGGCAAGGTAGGCGCTTGGTCCGATGTATATGCGTTTACGGCAGTTGTTTACAGAACACTTATAGGAAGCACTCCCGACGATTCGAATGAGCGCGTGGTGAACGATAAGCTTTTAATTCCGGCAAAATTCGCCGAGGTTCTTCCTGCATATCTTGTCAGTGCCATACACAACGGTCTTCAGCTTCAGCCCGAGGACAGAATAAGAACCGTTGATGATCTCCGTGAACAGCTTTCCGGAAGTCCAAGCACAATGGCGACAAATAAAATAAAATATGAAACTCCCATAGAGGATGCTCCCAAAAAACAGGATCAGCCTATAACAACCGCGGATGAGGAGGCGGAGCGTAAGCGCCGCGAAAAGCTGCGTCGTGAGCAGGAACGAAAACAGGAACAGACCAAAACTCTGCTCATAACCTTTGGGATTTGCGTTGCAATAGGGCTTGTGGTTCTCGGCGGCTGGCTTTTTGCTACCCGTGAAAAGGCGCAAAAGGACAATACAACTCCTACGGAGGAGGTTTCGCTTGTCTCCGTTCCCAATTTTGCGGGGCAGAGTTATACGAGAATTTCGACAGACGAGGTTCAAAATCAGCGCTTTAAGATTACGGCCAAATATGAATATAACAATAAGGTGAACGTAGGATATATTATTTCTCAGAGCATAGAAGAGGGCCAGCAGGTTCCCTACGGCACCGAGCTTGTGCTTACTGTCAGCAAGGGCACGGAGTATATTGATATACCGGATGTTTCCGGCAAGGATTACGTCGATGCGGAAAAAACTCTTACGGATGCCGGATTTACTGTCAAAAAGGTTGAAAAATCAAATGACGGAACACATCAGGCAGGCAAAGTAATAGCCTCCACTCCGAGTGCCGGCACATCGGCAGAGAGCGGCAGCGAAGTGTATCTTCAGGTTTGGGGTGCGGCTCCGACAACAACCTCGGCGTCAACTACAAAATCCTCAAACGGATTCGGTATAGATTTTCCGAAAATCTTTTGATGCAAATCTATATGAGGCTTAAATAAAACCAAAGGACTGCAAGGTATAATTCCTTGCAGTCCTTTTTTATGCTTTAATCTTTTCTTACTTTTTTATTTCGGCGACAAGACGGTTGATTTTTTCGGCCAAAGCCTTGATTTTCGGGTCGTCCTTGCTTACTGGAAGCATCGGAAGTCTCGGAATACCGCAGTCTATGCCGTACCTGAGAGTCATAACCGCTTTGCACGCTCCGTACAGAGAGCCGAATGACAAAAGCTCGTAAATGCAGTCGTTTATTTTTGTCTGCATTTTTTTTGCGTTTTCTATATCACCGGTTTCTATAAGCCTTGTGAGCTCAAGATAAAGCTCCGGCATGGTGCCGTATGTACCGCCTATGCCTGCCGTTGCGCCCATAAGCCTGCCGGCAAGCAGCTGCTCGTCCGGACCGTTGAATATAACAAAATCGGGTCCTGCGATTTTTCTGAATCTCTCCGTCTGGCAGGTGCTTTCCGAGGAGTTTTTTATGCCTATAACCTTTTCTTTCTTTGCCATTTTTTCAAAAAGCTCAAAAGACAAATCATATCCGGTAAGCTGAGGGATATTGTATATGAAGAACGGAAGCTCCGTGGAGTCCATTATTGTATCCCAATGCTTTTCGATTGAAGCCTCCGAAAGTCTGTAATATACGCTCGGAACAGCCGAGACGGCAGAAACGCCTATTTTTTCGGCATGGCGTGCCAAAATGCACGCTTCCTTTGTGGACGCGGCTCCGACGTGTACAATAACGGCCATATCGTCTCCGGCGGCCTCTTTAACAGCCTCTGCTACCTGCATTCTCTCCTCGGTGCTCAGTAAAAAGCCTTCTCCGGTGGAGCCGCAGGCATATATTCCGTTTACCCCCAGCTGTTTGTATTTTGCAACAAGGGCTTTTATCGCATCTGTGTTTATGTTGTCATTTTCGTCGTATATTGCGTTTAAAGCGCAAAAAACCCCTCTGTAAATCGAAGTATCGTATTTCATGGTATTATAATCACTCCTAAAAGCATTTTCATATATTATATTACCGTATTGCAACCAAAACAATGCTTTTTTGTTTTTGTATTGTATTTTTTATGAATCGGAAATATAATATAGTAAATTTGATATTTTACAAAGGATGAAAAGACTTGACTAACGAGGAAGTTTTGAAAAGAATAAAAGGCGGTCTTATAGTGTCGTGTCAGGCGCTTAGCACCGAACCGCTCTGCGACCCGTACATAATGTCCATGATGGCGTATGCGGCTAAAGAAGGCGGAGCTGTAGGAATACGTGCCAACACTACGGTTGATATAGAGGCAATTAAGAAAAAGGTGGATTTGCCTATTATCGGAATAATAAAAAAAGACTATGAGGGAAGCGACGTCTATATAACTCCGACCGAAAAAGAGGTTGAGGAATTGGTGCGAACGGGCGTCGATATAATTGCCGTTGACGCCACAAAGCGTATGCGTCCGGGTAATATAACATTTGAAGAATTCTTTAAAAATATACGCAGTAAATATCCGAATCAGCTTTTTATGGCCGATACCTCATGCTTTGAAGAGGGGAAAAAAGCTTTGGAGCTCGGCTGCGATCTTTTGGGCACAACTATGTGCGGCTATACCGAGTATACAAAGGGGCATTCGCTTCCGGCGCTTGATTTAATAGAGCGATACAGCAAGGAGCTTCGGGCAAAAGTGGTTGCCGAGGGCGGAATTTGGGTACCGGAGCAGCTTGAGGCCGCATATAAGAGCGGAGCTTATACGGCAGTTGTCGGTACCGCCATAACAAGGCCGAGAGATATTACAAGACGTTTTGTAAATGCCCTCAAGACATTAGATGAATAAAATGCGAAAGGGTTAAAATGAAAATCTTAGCTATTGATATAGGCGGAACAGCCATTAAATACGGTATTACAGACGAAAATTTTAATGTCTGTGAATTCTATGAAATACCGTCCGAGGCAAAACTCGGCGGAGATCATCTTATGCTGAAGGTGCTCAGCATCGTAGGTACATATTACGGCGGTGTCGATTGTGTGGGAATCAGCACCGCGGGTCAGGTGAATTCCGAGGAGGGCAGGATAATCTTCGCAAACGAGAGTATCCCCCACTATACGGGCACCGAAATCAAAAAGATGATAATGGAAAAATATGATATACCGGTTGTTGTTGAGAATGATGTAAATTCCGCCGCGACGGCTGAAGCTATGTTCGGCAGCGGCAAAGGCTCAAACGACTTTCTTTGCCTGACTTACGGAACGGGAGTCGGCGGAGCGGTTTGGCTCGGCGGTAAGCTTTACACGGGCCACGATTTTTCAGCGGGCGAATTCGGGCACATCGTCACACATACGGGCGGCTTGCGCTGTAATTGCGGAAATAACGGGTGCTATGAGATGTATGCTTCCACATCGGCGCTTATCAGAATGGTCAGGGAGGGCACCGGAAAAGAGCTTACGGGGCGTGAAATTTTCGAGCCGCAAAATTTTCATAATACTGCAATAAGAGCGATAATAGATAATTGGATAGACGAAATAGTGGGCGGTTTGTCTACGCTCATTTTCATATTTAATCCGGCTGTCATAATTCTCGGCGGCGGTATTATGAATGAGGATTATATAATCTCCGAGATTGATAAGCGTATTCATTCAAAGGATATAAGAAGCTTTAAAACCGTGCAAATCAAAAAAGCCATGCTCAAAAATCGCGCAGGAATGCTCGGAGCGGCATATCTTGCCAAGAAAAATTTCGATAAGCTGCCGAAAAACTAAAAAACATTTCCAAACGAGGGCGTTTCCGTTTCTGCTATGTGCTCGAAACGGTAGATGCTCTCGCGGCATTTTTCAATAAGCTCATCGTAATCTTTATCTGTACTGAGCTGTCGTATCTGCTTCATAAGCATCATAAGCTCATCCATTTCGCTGTGATTGGTGTAAACGCCGAGCAGCGGACTTTTTTTATCCCACATTTTTTCAGTATCGTCGCATTTCCTTTTCGTCTCGTCGGCGTCACCGTTTTCCGCCGCTCTTATGACCTCGTTTACCGAGCAGCTCATATTGCGGCAAATGCTTTTCAGATTTACATACCCGCCTATCGAAATCGCTATTCCCGTAACGAGCATACATACGGCAATTATCAGTCTTTTCATTTTTCCTTGTCCTTTTTTAATATATTTATGTTGCCGTCCTTGTCAAGTGTCATAAGCATTACATCTTCTTCGTTTAGATGCTTGTCCTTTAGGATAGCTTTTATTTTGTCGCTGTCGGTATTACATTCGGCAAAATCGGTTTTGATTATTCTTCCGTCGCTTATGACTATACACGGAAGAGAGCTTTTCGGAGTATTTATTTTCAGCTCGCTCTTTGTGGCGGGCTGATTTTCTTTTTTGAGCAGAACGCTTAACGTGCCGTCCGTCTCAACTATGGCATATTGCACCTCCGATATATCAAAAATATCTTTTTTGCGCAGAGCCTCCGCAAGGTCGTCTGTTGTAAACCTAAGCTCCTTGAGCTTCTTGGCGTTGAGCTTACCGTCGCTAATGACAATAACCGGATTGCCCTGCATTACCGAGCGGAATTTAATGCTTTTCATACCTATGAAGGATACGAGCATTTCAAATCCGGCGAGTACAAAAACAGGTATAAGAGTGTTGACGAGAGGAATTTCCGTGTCCTGCATCGGTATTACTATTATCTCAGACAAAAGTATGGTAATTACAAGCTCGGCAGGCTGCAATTCTCCTATTTGACGTTTTCCGAGAACGCGCATTGTAAAAATTATCAGAATGTAAAGTATCAAAGTGCGAAACAGAGTTATCAGCATAATTTCACCCACATTTATGTTGTCCTTTTTTTTCCGAATATAAACTTTTCTTTCGGAAATAACATAAACGGTGATAAAAATGAGCAAGTGGTTTAAAAAGGAAGTAAAAAAAATAACCGACCCCGTCGCTTCGGAGCCGGCCGAAAAAACTCGCGTGTCGAAAAGCATCACCGAGAATACAATCTGTTTAAAGAGTCGGTTCGGAAACAGCTTTGATATATTGTATAAGGAAATATCGCTTAAGGGCAACAAGGCACTTTTTGTTATGGATGACGGTATGTGCAATAATATGCAGGTGATATGGCAGGTTATAGGTCCTGTTTTGTTTGCGCCGAATATGCCGAATGAGCCGTCAAGGCAGGCTGATTATATCCGTGACCGGATAACCACGGGAGCCGACCAGTCGCAGACATACGATTTGGACGAAGCGATAACCGATGTATTGTCGGGACTTATAGTTCTTTTTATCGACGGAGTTGATTTTTGCCTTGAATTCGGCGTGCAGGGCTTTCCGAAAAGAAGCGTTGATGATGCAAAGACCGAGGTGCAGGAGAGAGGCTCGCATGAGGGGTTTACGGAGAGCTTCAAGGATAATGCGGCACTTTTACGCCGCAGAGTTCGTTCGCCGATAATGAAATGCGAAACGCTGACTGTCGGTACAACAAGCAAAACGAGAATTTGCGTCTGCTATATGTCGGACAGAGCGTCACAAGAGACAGTGGACAATATTAAGGCGCGTCTTAAAAAGGCAAAGCTCGATATGGTACTCGGCAGCGGTTACATTGCACCGTTTCTCGATACACAAAGCACCTCGTTTTTTTCGGGCGTCGGTACCACCGAACGCCCGGATGTTGCCTGTGCTGAAATGGCGGAGGGGAGAGTTGTACTGCTTGTTGACGGTACGCCGTTTGCACTGATTGTACCGTATTTGTTTGTCGAAAACTTCCAATCCATGGATGACTATAACTACCGTCCGTATTATGCCGTGTTTATAAGGACACTGAAATTTATATCTTTTTTGATAAGTGTGTTTTTTCCCGGTATTTATGTTGCGGTATGTACCTTCCATCAGGAGGTTTTGCCGTCGTCAATGCTGTATGATATGGCGGTGCAGGAGAGTATGACGCCGTTTCCCGTTATGGTAGAGGCTATCTTCATTCACTTTTTATACGAGGTTATGCGTGAAGCGGGGCTTCGTATGCCAAAGGCCGTCGGCCACGCCGTTAGTATAGTGGGAGCACTTGTAATCGGCGATGCCGCGGTGACGGCGGGGCTCATAGCCGCACCGATGCTGATAGTTGTGGCCATGACCGCAATCAGCTCGTTTGTTGTATCACAGCTGTATCAGCCCGTTTCGGTGTTGAGATTTTTGTTTATGATAATAGGCGGTATAACCGGCTTTTACGGCATAGTTCTCGGCTTCGGTGTTTTGCTTGTGAATATCTGCGCGATAAATCCATATAAGGTACCGTATACCTCGTCGATTTCTCCGTTTACGCCGGGCTCCGTAAGAGACACGATATTGAGGTTCGGGTGGCGCAGACTCGGCAGGCGTGAGCTCAATATCGATAAGATGAAGAGGTAGTATATGAATTTGAAAGCCAAAATAAGCTCCGGGCAGTTTTTCTCTCTGCTGCTCTTATCAAGGTTTATATCCGTGCTCACATATTCGCCGATTTATAACGCGGGGCTCAATTCCTCCGATTATCTTATCGCCGGCGTCATAGGGATGATAATGGTGCTTTTTTCATGCCTGCCGCTGGCGCTGTTATATAAGAGCAACGATAATCGCAGTGTGCTTGATATGGCGTATGAGATTTCACCGCTTTATTCAAAGATAATATCGGTTTTATATATATTGCTTTTCTTATTTTACGCTTTTTCAACGCTTTCGAGGCTTGACCTTTTTTCGGGGACGGTAATTTTTCGAGAGTCTGATACAAAGGTGTTCGTGGTTCTGTCGGTACTTCTTGCCTGCTATTCCGCGTGCTTGGGGCTTGAGGCTCTCGGAAGAGCCGGGGCTATATCGCTTTTTGTATTTTCCGTATCATTTGTGTTTATAATTGTGACAATGCTGTCAAAGCTTGATTTGAACAATTTTTCTCCCGTTTTTTACGACGGAGCGGGACGTGTGATATCCGCCGGACAAACCATGGCGGTGAGAACGATAGAGCCTGCCGCAATGGCGGTGCTCTTTCCGAGGGTCAGCGGAAACAAAAAAAGAGGCTTTTTTATATGGTTGTCGGTACTTGCGGCGTTTTTGGAAATTGTGTTTTTCTTCGTTTTTTCGGGACTCGGAGATTATGCCATGACACAGCTTTTCCCGATACATTCAATAGCCGTGCTGTCCGAATTCAGCGTTTTTCAGCGTATTGACGTAATACTCACGGGGGTGTGGATACTCTCTGCTTTTATCAAAATCAGCTTTATGCTCTATTTGTCGTCATATATAGCAAGCCGTTCATTCTCGGCGAAATATAAAAAAATATATATATTTGCTTTCGGAGCGGCTGCCGTAATATTGCAGTTTGTTGTTTCAAAAAATGTTACAGGCTTTTTGATTTCGACAAGCAACGATATAAGGAGCGTACTATTTTATGTTGTTGTGATATTTATTCCGCTTTTGACGTTTGCTCTCGGGAAATTTAGAAGAAAGGAACAACGCAATATATGAAAAAAATCGCCGCACTTTTATTAACGGCTGTTATGATGCTGACATTTTCTTCATGCGCATCGACAGAGCTTGAGCTTAAAAACCGCATAATCGTGGAGGCGATAGGAATAGACTATTGCGATATCGGAGTGCGTGTGACCGTACAGTTTTTAAACGCCGACCAGTCAAGCAATCCGAATAACGGCGGCACTCCGGACGATATAGTGAAGAATATGACCATAGACTCACAAAATATATCCTCCGCAATTCAGAGTATTTCAAAGACGCTCGGCAAGCTCCCCATGATGTCTCAAAACCGTGTTATTATTTTCGGAAATGAAGCGGCAAAAGCCGGCGTTGGCAAAGCTCTTGATTATTTCGTGCGAAATTCAGATAACCGTGCTACCGTCTATGTGGCTGTTGCCGAAGAAACCGCGGGACAGATCTTGCGTGCCGAAATGGGGCAGCGCGTCATTCCCGCAAAGGAGCTGTCTAATGTACTTTCCTCGTCAAAGTATAATTCCGTAACCGCCGAGAGAGCTTTTTATCAGTTCGTGAACGGCGTTACCGACAAGACCTCATCGGCATTTCTTCCGATAATCGCGATAGAACAAAATGAAAAAGACGACGATGGTGGCGAGGACGGCCTAAAGGATTCTGCCAGGCCCGTGGTCAGGGGAGCTGCGCTGTTTAACGGCGATAAGATGGAAAACGTTCTGCCGCAGGAAAATGTTCCGGCACTTTTGATGCTGTGTAATGACTTTAACAACGGCTCTCTTACGGCTGTGCTTGACGACGGGACACGCGTCGGCGTTTTGCTGACTAAGTCAAAAACCAAGATAAAAACATCTGTGAAAAACGGATGCCCGAGCTTTGATATTTCTGTCGATTGCGTTGCAGATTGTACCGAGACGTCAAAAATTATGAATGAAGCATTCACTCCGGAGGTGGCGGAAAATATAAAAACGGCCTTAGAAAAAGCCGTCCGAAGAAATATTGACGATACCGTAAAAAAGTGCTTTACCGAATTTAATAAGGACCCGTTCGGATTTGACAAGAGGGTAAAAAGAGCCGACGCCGAATATTATAGGGCTGAATCGGATAACTGGAAAAGCGTTTTGCAAAAGGCCGGGTACAGCGTAACCGTAAATGCGAAGCTTCGCCGCGCCGGAGACGAAAATATGGTTCCGGGCAGTTGACATAAGGGGGATAACAACGGTAAAATTAAAATATGAATACTTTTGATAAAATATATGAGCAGGTAAAGAAAATACCGTACGGCAGGGTCGCAACCTACGGTCAGATTGCGCTTCTCGCCGGTAATCCGCGATGGTCGCGCGTAGTCGGATACGCTCTTCACGTAAATCCCGACCCCGAAAATGTGCGCTGTTACCGCGTGGTAAACAGGTTCGGCGAGGTGTCAAAAGCGTTTGCGTTCGGCGGCGAAAACGAGCAGATACGGCTTCTTAAAAGCGAGGGCGTCGAGGTAGACGAAAACGGCAGAGTCGATTTAAAAAAATACGGTATGGTATGAAATTAAAAAATCCGCAGGCACTTTTTTCGGTGCGAGCGGATTTTTCTTTATGTATGATTGTTTTTTCTGAATTGTTTTGGGGTTTGAGCCTTGTACTTCTTAAATGTTTTGACAAAATAGCTCAGGTCGTTGTATCCGCAGTTGAGAGCAATATCCGTAACGAGGTCGTCCGTGTACAAAAGCTGCTCCGCCGCACATTCTATTCTGTAATAATTGAGGTATTCGATAGGCGTTTTGCCGGTCATTTCGGAAAAGAAACGGCAAAAATATTTGGGTGACATATCGGCGGCTTCTGCGAGATTACCGAGAGTGAGTTGGTTCATATATTCCTCTCTGATAATTTTTAAGGAGCTTTTTAATTGCCGTATCCTTTTGAGACTTTTATACGTTTCGTCGTCGCTGACCTTATAACGGTGATTGCCGAGAATTTGCCCCATAAGCTCAAACAAAAGTCCCTGTATTATAAATTCATAACCCTTTTTCTCTTCTATAAAGGTGTCAAACAGCCTGTTTGCGGTTTTATATTCTTCGCTGTCAACGGCAAAAAAATCGTCGAGAATTATGCGGTGACTCTGCACATCGTCAATATCCTTTTTGCCTGCCGAGCAGCCGCGCAGGAATTCGTTTAAATCGAAGTCGAGACATTCGTAAACGCAGTCAACGGGCATACCGCCGTGCAATACTCCGTCGCACACAAGCACAATACCGCTGTTCTCGGTAAGATTTAAAGTTTCTTCGTTGAGCGACAGTACAAGACTGCCCTTTAAAACTCTGATAAGCTCGTAATCCATGTGCCAATGAAACGGCATTTGATAACGCGGGTGCTCCTTTGTAACGTGGTGCAGCTCTATCGGAAAGTCGAAAGTGCCTCGTGATTTTTTCTCCTGAAATTCACCGAAATTCATAATTTACCTCAAAAGTGAAAATTGTTATATTTTTTATTTATTATACTACAAGAATTTATATAAAGACAACAGTATAATTAAAAATATATGAAAAAAATATATTTAATTTTTATAAACAGGAGGAAATTATGAGTAAAACAAGACTTATAGGCGATTATCCGGTTATAGGAATTCGCCCGACAATCGATGGCAGACGCGGCCCTTTAAAGGTGCGTGAGTCGCTCGAGGAGCAGACCATGAATATGGCTCTTTCGGCGGCAAAGCTTTTTACCGACAATCTTCGCTATACAAACGGCGAGCCGGTAAAGGTTGTAATTGCCGACACAACCATAGGCAGAGTTGCCGAGGCGGCGGCATGTCAGGATAAGTTTAAAAAAGCGGGCGTAGACATAACTCTTACAGTTACTCCGTGCTGGTGCTACGGTAGCGAGACTATGGATATGGACCCGAATACCATAAAAGGCGTTTGGGGCTTTAACGGAACGGAAAGACCGGGTGCTGTTTATTTAGCTTCGGTGCTCGCCTCACACGCTCAAAAGGGACTCCCTGCGTTCGGAATCTACGGCAGAGACGTACAGGAGGCTGACGCCACCGAAATTCCCGACGATGTAAAAGAAAAGTTACTGCGTTTCGGCAGAGCGGCAGTTGCCGCGGCTACCATGCGCGGAAAATCATATCTTCAGATAGGCTCCATAACAATGGGTATAGCCGGCTCTATAATAAACCCCGATTTCTTTGAAGAGTATCTCGGTATGCGCGTTGAGTCGGTAGACGAGGTGGAAATAATCCGTCGAATGACCGAGGGCATATATGACGAGGCAGAGTTTAAAAAGGCTCTCAAATGGACAAAAGAAAACTGCAAGGAGGGCTTCGATAAGAACCCCGACTGGTTTAAAAAGTCCGATAAGGAAAAGGAAGAAGCTTGGGAATTTGTCGTTAAGATGATGTGCATAATAAAAGACCTCTATAACGGCAACGAAAATCTCCCCGACGGTGCCGAGGAGGAAAAAGTAGGTCACAACGCAATCTGCGGCGGCTTCCAGGGTCAGAGACAGTGGACGGATTTTTACCCGAACTGTGATTTCCCCGAGGCGCTCTTAAATACGTCGTTCGATTGGAACGGCGCTCGCGAAACCTATGTTCTCGCTACCGAAAATGATACATTGAACGGCGTTTCCATGCTTTTCGGTAAGCTGCTTACAAATACCGCGCAGCTCTTCTCCGATGTTCGTACATATTGGAGCCCCGAGGCAGTCAAAAAGGCTACGGGCTATGAGCTTGAGGGCGTGGCAAAGGAGTCAAAGGGATTTTTGCATCTGATAAATTCGGGCGCGTCCGCTCTCGATTTCTGCGGCGAAGTTAAAGACGAAAACGGCAACGGTATTGTAAAACCGTTCTGGGAAATGACCGATAAGGATATCAAAGCCTGCACCGATGCCACAACATGGAATGCGGCGGATCTCGGATACTTCCGCGGCGGCGGATTCTCTTCAAGATTTTTAACAAGAAGCGAAATGCCCGTAACCATGTGCCGCCTGAATCTCGTTAAGGGTCTCGGTCCGGTTATGCAGATATGCGAGGGCTACACCGTAAATCTTCCCGACGAGGTTTCCGACAAGCTTTGGAAGCGCACAGACTATACCTGGCCGTGCACTTGGTTTGCCCCGCGCCTTACCGGCAAGGGTGCGTTTAAATCGGCTTACGACGTTATGAATAATTGGGGAGCCAATCACGGAGCGTCATGCTACGGCCATATCGGAGCCGACCTCATAACGCTTTGCTCCATACTCAGAATTCCGGTTTGTATGCACAATGTACCCGAAGAAAAAATATTCCGTCCGGTGGCATGGAACGCTTTCGGAATGGATAAAGAGGGTCAGGATTACAGAGCCTGCAAGAACTTCGGCCCCATGTATAAATAAGGTGTAAAATGAGTAACGAAAAATATAACACACTCGCCTTTGACTTCGGCGCGTCAAGCGGCAGGGCAATAGTCGGCTCGTTTGACGGCGAAAAAATTGAGCTTTCCGAAATACACCGCTTTCCCAACGACCCGGTGTTTGTCGGCGGAACTATGTATTGGGACGTGCTAAGGCTGTTCCACGAAATTAAGCAGGGGCTTTTAAAATCGCGCCCTTATAATATAAAAAGTCTCGGCATAGACACTTGGGGCGTCGATTTCGGCCTGCTTGACAAGGACGGAAAACTGCTTGAAAATCCCGTGCATTACCGCGATAAAAGAAATATCGGTATGTTAAACAAAGCTTTTTCTTATATTTCACAGGAGGAGCTTTATAACATAACGGGCAATCAGTTTATGGAGATAAACACGGCGTTTCAGCTTTTATCGTTAAAGCTCGCGCGCCCCGATTTGCTCTCACGGGCGGATAAAATGCTTCTGATGCCCGACCTTTTCCGCTATTTCCTTACCGGTGAAAAAACGACCGAGTATTCGATAGCTTCTACAACTCAGCTGCTTGATGCCGAAAAGCGTTGTTGGTCAAAGAGAGTAATTGACGCTCTTTCTCTTCCCGAGGGTATTTTCTGCGATATTGTACCCACCGGTTCCGCGGCGGGAACCTTGTCCGATGAAATATGTGAGGAACTGTCGATACAGCCGTGCGCCGTTACTGCGGTTGCAGGTCATGATACACAGTGCGCAATGGTAGCCGTTCCCACCGAAAAAGATGATTTCATCTTCCTTAGTTGCGGTACGTGGTCACTGCTCGGAACAGAGCTTTCCGAGCCTCTCATAAACGAAAAAACGCTCCGCTGCAATGTTACAAACGAGGGCGGATACGGCGGAAAAGCGTCTTTCCTTAAAAATATTATCGGTCTTTGGCTTATACAGGAGACTCGCCGACAGTGGCAGAAGGAGGGCGACAGCCTTTCGTTTGCCGAGATGGAGACTCTCGCACGAAACGCGAAGCCGTTTTCTTGCTTTATAGACCCCGACGCTCCCGATTTTGTTGCCGCCGGGAATATTCCGGAGCGGATAAGGGCATATTGTCGCAGAACAGGGCAGTATGTTCCAAAAACCAAAGGAGAAATTCTCCGCTGTATTTATGAGAGCCTTGCCATGAAATACCGTTATGCCGCAGAGCAGATTGAGTTCTGCACCGGCAAAGAATACGACACAATATATATTGTGGGCGGCGGCACAAAGGATAGGCTTCTCTCATCGTTTACCGCGTCGGCGTGCAATAAAAATGTTTCCGCCGGACCTACCGAGGCCACCGTTCTCGGCAATATTGCTCTTCAGCTTTTGGCGGAGGGCAAAATAAAAACGCTCCGTGACGCGCGCAGAATAATCAGTAATTCCGAAGAGGTCACAAGCTTTACACCAAGCGAACCCGAAGCGTGGAATAAAAAATATCAGACTTTTAAGGAGGTAGTTTCTCTTGCTTAAAGGAATACCGGAAATACTTTCTCCGGAGCTTTTAAAGGTGCTCTGTGAAATGGGTCACAGCGACCGTCTTGTTATCGCGGACGGCAATTTCCCCGTTATGAGTATGGGCAAAAACGCTCAGATAATCCGTATGGACGGGCACGGCGTACCGGAAATACTTGATGCAATTCTAAGAGTGTTTCCGCTTGATACATATATCGAAAAGCCGGTAAATCTTATGGAGGTTATGCCGGGCGATAATGTGCAGACTCCGATTTGGGACGTTTACAAAAAAACAGTCGAAAAATATGATGAGCGCGGGAAAAACGCCATAGGCGAAATCGAGCGATTCAAATTTTACGAAGAGACAAAGACGGCGTATGCTGTTATAGCTACAAGCGAAAAGGCTCTTTATGCCAATATAATGCTCCAAAAGGGCGTTGTCTGATTAAATAACGAAAGGAACTTGAAAAATGGAATATATGGAAACAAGAGAAGTTATGTGCGATATTTGCCATAAGATGTGGCAGCTCGGCTGGGTTGCGGCAAATGACGGTAACCTCTCGGTAAAATTGCCCGACGGTAACTTCCTTGCAACGCCGACAGGCATCAGCAAAAGCTTCATAACCCCCGAAAAACTCGTCATAATAAATCCCGAGGGCGAGGTGCTCCAGGCTATTGACGGTTACAGACCGTCGTCGGAAATCAAAATGCATCTTCGCTGCTATAAAGAACGCGACGACGTAGGAGCGGTGCTCCATGCTCATCCGCCTACAGCCACGGGATACGCCGTAGCGCACATTCCGCTTGACAGATACACGATGATAGAAACCGTTGCGGCGATAGGCTCGATCCCCGTAACACCGTACGGTACGCCGTCTACATACGAGGTGCCGGACGCCATTGCCCCGTATCTTCAAGAGCACGATGTATTGCTTCTTGCAAATCACGGCGCGCTTACGGTCGGTGCCGACGCAATAACCGCATATTACCGTATGGAAACACTTGAGCTATTTGCAAAAATCAGCCTTACGGCACATCTTCTCGGCGGCGAAAAGGAAATTTCGCGCGAAAATATCGACAAGCTGATAGAGCTTCGTAAGTATTACGGCATAACAGGCAGACACCCGGGATACAAGCATTACAGAGAAGACTGAGCCGGAGGATAACTCAAATACCTCTTCTCAGGAATCGAATAAAACCGATAACGTGTTTTACTCATTTCTCATTACAAAAGCGTTACGGACTTTGAGTCCGTAACGCTTTTTGTATTTTTGACAGCGATTTTTTATTGTAAATATCGAAAAAGTGATATATAATTCATATGTAATCTAAATTGAATTGTGGCAGGTGGTTATATGAAGCCGTACGGACTTATACTTGCTGGCGGCGGTGCAAAGGGCGCATACCAGATAGGCGCTTGGAAAGCCATGCGCGAGCTTGACATTGAATTCGAGGCTATAGCTGGAGCTTCAATCGGCGCTATAAACGGAGCTATGATAGCTCAAGGGGATTTTGACGATGCGTATGAGCTTTGGAGCAACGTTGAGGTTTCGAGCGGCGTAAATATTCAGGGCGAGCTGAAGGACCCGAAAAATCTGTTCAGCTTCAGTAATTTCCCGAAAATCGCACACGAGATAATACGCAACGGCGGTGTTGACGTTACGCCGGCAAAGGAGCTTATAGCTGCCCATATCGACGAGAAAAAAGTAAGAGCGTCAAACATTCCGCTTGCTATTGAAACTGTCGACCTTGATTCGCTGAAGCCTGTTGAGATGTTTGTCGATGAAATGCCCGAGGGCGAGCTTATCGATTATCTTATGGCTTCGGCAAGAGTTCCGGGGCTTAACAGACAAGGCCCAAAGGACGGCAAATTCCTCGACGGCGGCGTTTATGACAATACCCCGATAGGTATACTCAGAAAGCGCGGTATAAATCGCCTTATCGTAGTCGATATATCCGGCATAAAAGGAATAGGTCACAAGGAGGCCTTGAGCTGTGCCAATATAGTTTATATCCGTCCGTTTGACGCAAAGGAGCTCGGCGAGTCGTTTGAGTTTGATAAAGAAGCGACGGAGCGTCGAATCAAAATGGGCTATCTTGATACCAAAAAGGCGTTCGGCAGGCTTTTCGGCCAGTTTTATTATTTCTCTCAAAAGGAATATAAGGCAATGCAGGAGCATTACGGCTACGAAGCGGTAAATGAGCTTGAAACGCTCGCTTTGGAATATGAGCTGCCGCGTCTTACCGTTTACACGGAGCGCAAATTTCTCCGCTCGTTAAAGGCTCTTATAAACGAAAAAGATGCGCTCCCCTCCGATGAAGAGGAGGACGAGGAGAAAAAATCAAAGCTCAAAAAGGCTGCTGAGGTCATACAGGAAACGCCGCAGATTTTGCTTAAAAAGTTCTCGATATATACGAGAAATAAAAAATATGCAAACGCGGTTTCCGTGCTTGAAAAATTCGGAGACAAAAAATAAAAATATACGGCAGAGCATTTAATATGCCCTGCCGTTTGCTTTTTCGGTGTATGCGGTTATCACGTATTTGTTGCAGAGCAGCGAAAAAACATATCGCCCTTTTTCGCAGTAATAATCAATATCGCAAAATTTCAAATTGTCAAAGAATATACCGCCGTCGTTAATGGCTTTTTCCGCCTCCATCGATGTTACTCCCATAAGCTCCGATGACAAGGCTATGTACGAGTCATAAAACTCCCGAAGCTCCTGTTCGTTATAAGAGCCTTCTTCGCCGGTCACGGTTGCCGCGATTCCCGTTACCGTACCTTTTTCATCTGTGTCAAGCGTTAATAATGCAGTTTTGTCTCCTATTTTGTAAAAGCTGTAAAAGCAGCCGTCGCTTTTACATTCCTTGAAAAACTCCTCATACTTGATTTCGGGAGAATCGTATTCCGAATTGTAGCGGCGGCAAAATTCATATGCGTCAATGCTCTCTTGCCGTGAGCAGGCGGTGAGACAAACAGCTGACAGGCTTGCCGATATGAAAAAGCAAAAAAACTGCCTGCATAGCATTTTGCACGTTTTGTGTTTATTAACTGTTTGTTCATACTTTTTTAACAAAAGCATATGGCATTCTATCCTTTAATAGTATAAAATTATTAGGTATACTTAATTACTTTAAAATATTATATTCCAATCAAAATGCGAAAGTGGTGGTATTTTGTTTAAGAAATTCAAAAGATTATCCCGAAAAAGGCAGATTTTTACGGTTTTAATTTCGGTAATTATAGTTGCGCTTGTGGCAGCGCTTCTCTATCAGACCTTCAAGCCGGAGCCGAGACCCGAATATCAGGTGCAGGCAGCCTCTGTCGGAGATATACAGGCGACATTTGATACGAAGGGGACGGTTGAGTCCACAAGCACCGAAAAATTCACGGCGGCGGCAGGTGTCAAGGTAAGCTCCGTCAATGTCGCGGTGGGCGACAGAGTCAAGGCGGGGGATGTTCTTGCTACCTTTGATGTATCTTCAATAGACGGTACGCTTGCAAATTATAAAAGTGCCCTTGACAAAGCCAAGGCGGCATATGACAAAGCAAGCGGTACCGTGAGCTCCGCAAAAAGCGGTATAAAGGCAATCGACCTTCAGATTTCTCAGACGGAAAGCGATATTTCCGCGCTTAAAAGAGAAATAGCCGCAACACATAATGCCGATATAAAAAATGCCGAGAACGCAAAAAAATATACCGAAGAACAGCTTGAGGCTCTTCGCGAGCAACTTAAAAACGGCGGACTTACCGAGGAAGAGATACAGGATATAATCAATTCCCTTAAAAATTCCTCCGGCGATGTAGATATAGAAAAGGCTCTTTCAGACTCAGTTGCCGCAAAGCAGATGAAATTAGCCCAGGCGGAGGCACAGCTGACCTCGCTTAAAACTCAGCGCGCAGTTTATGAGGCTCAGACAGACGAAACCGTGTCCGATATCTATAAATCCGTTATGGAGCAAAAGCAAAAGGATTATGAGAGCTATAAAGCTATATATGATTCCCTTAAAAACGGTTGGGTCGCTTCGGCGGACGGAATAATCACCACGGTCAATATTGAGGCGGGCAAGGAGTTTACGCCCGCGGAAGCAGGTTCCTCCGGCGTTGATCTCTCTTCGATTATCAGCTCTATGACGAGCAATTCCGAGGTAGCCTCAACTCTAACCGACATTCTTTCGTCAACAGCAGGCTCTGCTTCGTCTGTCGGCGACGGTATAGTCCTTGAAAATTACGGTGAGTTTATAGCAAGCTTTACCGTCGGCAAATATGACCTTCTCGGACTTAAGGTCGGTCAAAGTGCGGTTGTATCGACTCTCGGCTCCGATTATGACGCGGTTGTGTCGTATGTCGGTGCCACGGCTTCCGAAAATAACGGGCTTAATATCAGTTCCATCGCTTCAAGCCTTACTGGCTCTTCCTCAAATTCGGCGAGCGCGGCTGCAAAGGTCAAGATATTAAATCCCGACGAAAAAATAGTTATCGGCTTTGATGTTGATATAAAAGTCAATACCGAGAAAATAACAAATGTCCTCAAAATACCGGTTGACGCCGTGGCAACTGATGACGCCGTCACTTATGTATATGTATATAATCCCGATAAAAAAACCGTTGAAAAAAGAACGGTCGAGCTCGGCGTGTTCTCCGATGACGATTATGAAGTGAAATCCGGTCTTTCCGAGGGCGAAATGGTTGTTATGAATCCGAAAGCGGCTCTCACGGACGGAACAAAAATAGCAGTTAAGGGTTAATTTAGGCTGAAAAGGCAGGTGGCTCCGAATTGAATATAAAAGAAAACATAAGGATCGCCATTTTCAGCATTAAGTCGAACCTTATGCGCTCGCTTCTTACAATGCTCGGCATTATAATCGGCGTAGCTTCGGTAATAGCTGTAATAACTGTCGGCAACGGCGGCAGAGATTATATCGTGGGTATGATTCGCGATATGGGCTCAAGTGCCATAAGCATTACCGTCAATGCCGCAAATTCCGATATCTCAAATTCCGACTATATTACGGACGACGATATAAACGCCATTAAATCTCTCGATAATGTTCAGTACGTATCACCGATGGTAATGACCCTTGGTTCACTTTCGGTGGACGGCAACGACAAAAACGCCATAGGCTTTATAGTCGGAGGCAACAGCGATTTAAGATATGTTATGAACGGCGACTGCATATACGGCAGATACTTCAATAAAAACGAGGTTGAGGCCGGCAGAAGCGTGTGTATAATCGATTCAACAAGTGCCATGCAGCTTTTTGGCAAGAAAAATGTTGTCGGCGAATTTGTTTCCTTTAATTATAACGACGTATCTGTGAGCTTTAAGATTATCGGAGTTACCGATATGATGAGCTCGTTCGGCGGCGACAGCGAAAAGATGCTGGAAAATATGAATTCTCTTACCGGCGGTGCAGCGGTGACGAGTGCCATGATAATGGTTCCGTCTACCGTAGCCACTCAAATAATGGGCGGCGAGGCTCGATACGATACCGTTTATATTATGGCAAAGGATGAAAACGATCTTGAAAGTGCCGGCAATGCGGCGGTAAACCGTATAAAGGCAAGACATAACAACATGGACCGCGATTGCTATACCGTAACCAATATGGCAACCTATATTGACCTTTTAGATACGGTCATAAACGTATTTACCATATTCATAGCGGCGGTCAGCGCAATATCTCTCGTAGTCGGCGGAATAGGCGTTATGAATATTATGCTCGTCTCCATAACGGAGCGAACGCGCGAAATAGGCATACGAAAGGCTCTCGGAGCCAAAACGTCCACGATATTGTTCCAGTTCCTCACGGAGTCCATAATTCTGTGCCTCATAGGCGGACTTATAGGGCTTTTGCTGGGTGTTTCGGGAGCGGCACTGGTTTCGAAAATTATGAATGTTCCGCTTGAGGTGAAATTCTCGACAATTGCGCTTGCCATAGGATTTTCAACGGCGATAGGTGTAATATTCGGCGTTTATCCCGCAAAGCGAGCCGCAAAAATGCCGCCTATCGAGGCACTTCGAAGAGACTGATTTTTTTTAAACGGAGTTGTGGGCAGAGACGGCCCACAGCCCCGTTTTTTTGTTTGTACTTAAAAATTGTCTCTCGATGGGTCATATCCTGCAAAACGGTATTGTATATTTATTTTTGTCTAAAACTTCGCGACAAGATCGTTACTTTACATTTTTGAAAGCGTAAAATCCGCTTAAAACCAAAGTTTTTAACATTATGAACACGGTTTTGAACATTTTGATTGTCAAAAACTTCCGTGGCATAATATGTCAAAACTGCATAATTGTATTGTTCGAGATAAATTTATTGCATATTTTTTTGAATTACAAGGCTCGCTGTCCGTCATTTTTCGACAATTGCAGACCGATTTTTGAATAATGTTGTGTTTTGCGGCAGCTTTTGATATAATATAATATGCAAATGAAAAAAGGAGTGTATTACCGTGGGACTTACCGTTACGGGGTTCACCGTTCTTTGGTCGGTGCTTCTTATACTGTTTATAATTGCAGAGGCGATAACCGTTCAGCTTGTTTCCATTTGGTTTGCTATAGGCTCTCTTGTCGCGCTTATTGCCAATTTTTGCGGTGCGAATATACTTGTGCAGGCGGCACTTTTTGTCGGTGTATCGTTTGCGGCTCTTTTGCTGACAAGACCGCTCGTGAAAAAGTTCTCTACTCCTAAAATACAGCGCACAAATATTGACCGTATCATAGGCGAAAGGGCGATAGTCACGGAGGAGATAGACAATCTTCGCGCCATAGGCGTCGTAAAAGCCGACGGAAAATCGTGGAGTGCTCGTTCCGCAGACGGAAGCATTATACCGGCGGGAAGCGTCGTCGAGGTGCAAAAAATCGACGGTGTTAAGCTGATAGTCGGTTTAATACAGAATAAATAAAAGGAAGAGGTATTTTATTATGGCATGGCTTTATGTTATTTTAGCGATAATTGTAATTGCATTGGTTATCGTTATAGCAAATCTTAAAATTGTTCCGCAGTCAAAAGCATATGTTATCGAGCGACTCGGTGCATATCTTACGACGTGGCAGACCGGATTTCACGTTAAAATCCCGTTCTTTGAGAGAATAGCCAAGGTTGTCTCATTAAAAGAGCAGGTCGTTGATTTCGCACCGCAGCCCGTTATCACCAAGGATAATGTAACTATGCAGATAGATACGGTTGTGTTCTTTCAGATAACCGACCCCAAGCTTTACACATACGGTGTTGAACATCCGATTTCGGCTATTGAAAATCTCTCGGCAACCACACTTCGTAATATCATCGGCGAGATGGAGCTTGACGCAACGCTTACATCGCGTGATACCATAAATGCAAAAATACGTGTTATTCTTGACGAAGCAACCGACCCATGGGGCATTAAGGTTAACCGCGTCGAGCTTAAAAACATCATCCCGCCGCGTGAGATTCAGGATGCCATGGAAAAGCAGATGAAGGCAGAGCGTCATCGCCGTGAGGCAATTCTTACGGCAGAGGGTGAAAAGGCAAGTAAAATACTTGTAGCAGAGGGTCATAAGGAGTCTCAGATACTCAACGCCGAGGCAGAAAAACAGGCGGCAATTCTTCACGCCGAAGCCGTTAAAGAAGCTAAAATACGTGAGGCGGAGGGCGAAGCCGAGGCTATACTCGCCGTCCAAAAGGCAAATGCGAAGGCCATTGAGCTTATAAACGAGGCTGCTCCGAGCGACGCCGTTATAGCCATAAAGAGCCTTGAGGCTTTCTCAAAGGCAGCCGACGGTAAGGCTACTAAGATTATTATCCCGTCCGAGATTCAAAGCCTTGCAGGTCTTGCCGCGAGCCTTAAAGAGCTTGTTACGGAGTCTGTCGCAGAGGAAAAAAACGACTCCTTCGAAGATAAGACCGAGTAAAAAGGCAGTTTGATTTTAACTCCGCCGCAGAGCTTTTCCTTTAAAAAGCTTTTGCGGCGGCTTTTTGTAAATTCTCTAAAGTTTTGTATAAGCCCTTGCAATATTGAAAAGATTATATTATAATAATATCACCTTAATTTGGTCGTGTGCCGTGCGGGTCCTGTGCGACAGAGCTCCACGAACCATGTCAGGCGGGGAACCGAGCAGCATTAAGTGGTCAGCCTGTGCGCCACAGTCCGCCTGCACGGTGCATGACCAAGTTAAGGTCTTTATTTTTGTTATAATGAAGCCGAAAAGTGCCGCTGTATTTTGTTTGGCACAAAAGCAGGAGGTGTGAAAATGTATCAGGCGCTGTATCGCAAATATCGTCCGCAGACCTTTTCCGACGTCGTCGGGCAGGAGCACGTTACCGAGACTCTCAGAAACGCGGTAAAATCAGGCAGACTTTCACACGCCTATCTTTTCACCGGTTCTCGCGGAACGGGCAAAACCTCCTGTGCCAAAATTCTCGCAAAAGCGGTCAACTGTGAAAATCCCGTGGACGGCAATCCGTGCGGAAAATGTGCCGCCTGCCGCGGTATAGACGACGGCTCGATTTTGGACGTCATCGAAATAGACGCCGCGTCAAATAACGGCGTTGACAATATCAGAGATCTCCGCGAGGAGGCTAATTACACACCGTCCGCCGTAAAGTACCGCGTGTATATCATAGACGAAGTGCATATGCTCTCCGTCGGCGCGTTTAATGCTCTTTTAAAAACGCTTGAAGAGCCGCCCGAGCACGTCAAATTCATTTTGGCGACTACCGAGGTACATAAGCTCCCGTCTACGATTTTGTCACGTTGTCAGCGTTTTGATTTTAAACGCATTTCACCCGAGGATATAGCAAAGAGGCTTTCATATGTAGCCGATAAGGAAAATATCGATTTAACCCCCGAAGCGGCAATGCTTATATCGCGTATTGCCGACGGCGCGCTCCGTGACGCCTTGTCGCTGCTTGACAGAAGTGCGTCTTACGGAACCCAAATAACCGAAAAGGTGGCAAGCGACGCCGCAGGCATAGCCGGCAGAGAGCATCTGTTTGAGCTTGTTGACGCCGTAATCTCTCACGATAGTCCAAAGGCTCTCACGATAATAGATGAGCTTTACAATAATTCCTGCGATATGGAACGTCTTTTAAGCGAATTACTCTCTCATTTCCGCAATATGATGGTTGCGCTGACGGTTCCGAATTTCAGAGAGCTCGTTATCTGCCCCGATTCCGAAATAGAGATAATACGCCGCCAGGCAAAGAGCTTAACGCTTGAGAGTGTTCTCTCGTGTATGGACAGAATCGGTGACGCCATAGTCGAAATCAAAAGGGGAGCCGACAGGCGCACAAGTGCCGAAATGGCTGTTATCAGACTGACAAGTCCGAAGCTTGATACGGATACGGCGGCTGTTTTACGCAGAATTTCGGATATTGAAGTAAAGCTTAAAAACGGCGTGTTTAAGCCCTCTCTCGAATCTCTGGAGTCGGATTTTGCCGCGAACGCATCTCCGGTGAAGCAAAGCGAGCCGAACGAAGCGCAAACACAGCAGGTTAAAAACGAAAAGCCCGAAAGCAAAGAGGCTGTTTCCGATAAAACGCCTGCCGCTTATGATGAGCCAAACAATGCGGAGCCGAAAGTAAATGAGACGTCGCAAGATAAAAACCGAGAAATAAAATCGGACGAAGTGTTTGAAAATTGGGCTGAGGTTGTCGATATATTGTCGCGCACTTCACCGGCTCTTACGGGATTTTTAAACGGCTCTACGGCATTTGTTCATCCGGGCGGATTTTTACTTATAAAATCGTCAAATTCAATACTCGGCCAAATGCTGATGACAGGTAATTTTTCAAACGACATTGTAAAGGCCGTGTATGAGGTCAGCGGCAAAAAATATCGTATAGGAATATACAATGACGAGCATTCCGAGGCAAAGCCGAAAAAAGACCCGTTAGATGGGCTTTTGAGCAGGGCAAAGGAACTCGGCATCAATGTTATAGACCAGTAAATAAGATTAAATTGGAAGGAAATGGTAATAATATGAAAGCAAGAATTCCGAACCAGGGTCCTACCGGAGCCAATATGATGAAAAAGCTCCAGGAGGTTCAAAGTAATATGAGCGCGCTTCAGGACGAGCTTGCCGCAGCGGAATACAATGCGTCGGCAGGCGGCGGAGCGGTTGAGGTTACGGTAAACGGTTCACATGAAATTAAGGCTATCAAAATCAAACCCGAGGTTATCGACCCCGAAGAGCCCGAAATGCTTGAGGATCTTCTTATGGCTTCTCTCAACGAGGCTATGCGTAAAGCCGACGAAACCGCAGAGCGTGAAATGAATAAGCTTACCGGCGGACTTAATATCCCCGGAATGGGCGGTATGTTTTAATGGGATACAATATCCCTGCGCTTGAAAAGCTGATAGACGAATTTCGCAAAATGCCGTCAGTAGGCACAAAATCGGCGGAAAGAATGGCATTTTATGTGCTCGGGCTTGACGATAACGGGACCGCAGAGCTTGCAAATGCCATAGTGACGGCTCACGAAAAAATACATCAGTGCAAAATTTGCCGCAATCTTACCGAAGATGAAATCTGCCCGATTTGCAGTAATGAAAAGCGCGACAGATCTACAATTTGCGTGGTTGAAAGTCCGCGTGATGTCATAGCGTTTGAGCGTACCCACGAATACCGCGGTCTGTATCACGTGCTGCACGGCGTTATTTCGCCGATGAACGGTATAGGCCCCGACGACCTCACCGTTAAAGAGCTCCTTTTGCGTATGAATGACAGCGTAAACGAAGTCATTATGGCTACAAACCCCACGGTAGAGGGCGAGGCAACGGCTATGTATATCAGCAAGCTTTTAAAGCCCATCGGCATAAAAGTAACAAGGCTTGCTTACGGTGTTCCCGTAGGTGCCGACCTTGAGTATGCCGACGAAGTAACTTTGATGCGCGCACTTGAGGGCAGAAATCTTATATGATTAAAAGGTTCGGCAGTTAGCTGCCGATAATGTTGACGAAAGGTAAAACTTATGGCTGCCGAGCAAATCAAAAAAATTGCACAGAATAAAAAAGCCTACCACGATTATTTCATTCTCGAAACCTACGAGGCGGGTATAGAGCTTTTCGGCACGGAAGTCAAGAGTATACGCGAGGGCAGGATAAACTTAAAGGATTCCTGGTGCAGTATCGACGGCGGCGAAATATTTGCAAATTCGGTTCACATAAGCCCGTATGATCACGGCAATATTTTTAACCGCGACCCTCTGCGCGTAAAACGCCTTTTAATGCATAAAAAAGAAATACACAGGCTCTACGGCACAATAAAACAGCAGGGGCTGACTCTCATACCGCTGTCGGTCTATTTTAAAAACGGCAGGGCAAAAATGGAAGTCGGTCTTTGTAAGGGCAAAAAGAATTACGATAAGCGCGACGTTGCCGCCAAAAAGGAAGCAACGCGCACTATTGACAGAGAGCTGAAAGAGCGAATGAGATAATATATAAGGGGATGAAAGGATTTCGACGGGGTCTTTGAACCACGATAAGCGAGCAGCGGTGTGGTACCGCTTTAAACAGCCACAGTTTATTAAAAATAAACGACAAAGATTCTAAAGTTTTACTCGCTGCTTAAGTCAGCGGGTCGTTCCCTCCGAAGTACCGCGATCGGATAAGGAGCGTCATCAGCGGTAAATGTGAACGGGTAACCGCCTTGTAACCCGTCACACACAGCAGGGCTACCAAAGCGCATAGACCGCCGTCGGGCGATGTGCCGAGGGAATTTTAAATAGACGGATACGCTCGTAGAAATTTGTGAGGATGAGATTTCGGACGCGGTTTCGATTACCGCCATCTCCACCATAAAAGGCAGCCGAAAGGCTGCCTTTTTTATAAATCCCAAAGCGGTTTAAAAATAAAATGTAATTTCTCTTTTGACGTATGGCTTTTGACTTTGACTTCTGCTTTCACTTTTGTCTATGTATATGTCTATGTCTATGCCTGTGTCTGTGTTTGTCCTGTACCTTTGCCTATGCCCGTGCGGCTTTAAAGACGGTTTTACTTGTTACGTATCAACACACTTTAGATATATATTAACTACACTTGTGCTGATACGTAACACTTTTTCTGCTTGCCGCCGCAAGCTCGTCAAATACTGTTTTATTCGACAAAGCTGCCAAAAAACAAATTGACAAGCAGGGCAATTTCAGTTAATATTGTTGTACAAACTTGCTTTGTTAATATTTTACGGTGCGCAGGCTTGTGGGGAGGCGTTGCGTGTTGAAAGAAGTAAGGAACAGTTAAAATGCATATATGCATATAAAGTATGACATTGAGTTTTATAACAAAGAGTATTAAAGGAGTTCTAACCATGAAAAAGACGGTTATAACAATTATATCCATAATATTGGGTATTGCCTTGGTATTTTCACTTGCCATGCTTATTCGCAACTACATTGTTCCTGTTTTGACGATAGCAAACTCTCAAAAAAACGTTCAAGAAACGTTTTTATGTTCATCGGAGTCACCGGACGGCAAATTTAATTTAGAGGCATACAGAACGGAGCCCGGTGCAACCGTAGATTATTCCGTCAGAGTCTATATGATAAACGGAAATCAAAAAGAAATAATTTATAATGCATATCACGAATCCGAGGCTAAAATAGATTGGGTTGATAATACAACCGTTTCAATCAACGGAAAAACGCTTGATATGTCAAGTGGCGAAACATATGATTGGCGTAAGGAATAACTTTTTAATCATTACCAAATAACAAGTAATGGTAAATAGCTAATGTGATAAGGGAGCAACATTTTTCGCTTTACTACACTGAAAATCAACGCATATTTGTTTTTTCGGCGCGGTTATGGTAAACTAATAGTATAATTTTTCGGAAAGCTGCGGTGATAAGCTGTGATAGATAAAAAATATGCAGATTACTCATGGGAAAAGGCGAGCGCGCTGTTAAATATTGATTCTCCGACGGGGTTTACCAAAAAAGCCGCCGAATTTGTTAAAAAGGAATTTTCGGCTCTCGGATTTCCCGCCGAATACACGGTAAAGGGCGGCGTTCTTGCCGACCTCGGCGGAAAAGACGATAACAATGCTTTGCTTTTGGAGGCGCACACAGATACCCTCGGCGGAATGGTCGCCGAAGTCAAGAGCAACGGCAGACTGAGAATAACGCCCCTCGGCGGTATGAATGCCTGCAACGCCGAAACGGAGAATGTCAGAATATATACCCGTTCGGGCAAAATATATGAGGGCGCGCTTCAGCTTTGTAACGCTTCAATTCACGTTAACGGCGATTTTTCGACTGTTTCGCGTACTTGGGACAGCGTCGAAATCGTCATCGACGAGGACGTAAAAACCGATGAGGATACAAGAAAACTCGGCATAGAAACGGGCGATATAGTTTGCTTTGAACCGCGTACACGCCGTACCGAATCCGGATATTTAAAAAGCAGATTCCTTGATGATAAGCTCTCTGTGGGCATATTGCTCGGTTTTGCAAAATATCTTAAAGACAACGGTATAGTTTTACCGCGGCGTGTGTATGTGCACGTTACCGTTTATGAAGAGGTCGGCCACGGCGGTTCCTCGACTGTGCCGGGCGGAGTTACCGAGGCAATATCGGTCGATATGGGGTGCGTCGGCGACGGATTGAAATGTACGGAAAAGCAGGTGTCCGTCTGCGCTAAGGATTCCGGCGGACCTTACAGCTATGATACCGTAGGCAAACTGATTGAAGCCGCAAAGGCGATGGGTGCCGATTATGCCGTCGATGTATATCCGCATTACGGCTCGGATGTTGAAGCCACATTGCGTTCGGGCGCAGATATACGACATGGGCTGATAGGAGCCGGAGTTTATGCGAGCCACGGCTATGAACGCAGCCATATCGACGGCGTTTATAATACGCTGAAGCTGCTGTGCGGTTATTTGAATGTATAAATATTAACGGAGCTGTAAAAAAATACAGCTCCGTTTTTCTACCCGATAACTTCAATATCCTTTATCCGCATCTCGTCGCCGGTGACAAGATATGTATCGTCACTGCCGCAGTGCGGACATTTTTTTGCGTATTCGGTGGTCTTATATGTTTTTTTACAGTCGCGACAGTAGGAGAGACCCTCAAGGATTATCATTTCAAGCTCGGTGTCTTTCATATAATCCGTTTTTTTCTTTGCCCACTCAAAGCAGTCCGAAAAATATGACGGAACAATCGATGAAACCTCGCCTATTTCAAGAGTCAGCTTGGTGACCTTTTTTACGTTGTTTTCCTTGGCAATCTCTTCTACTCTGTCTATGACATTCAGAACTATACCGAGCTCGTGCATGTCTTAACCCTTGTCGCTGTGCGCTTTTTTGTAGGCTATGCGCTTCTTTTTAAGCTCTTTCGCCTCATCCGAGCCAAGATGCCCGAGTATTTTAAACGCACGTTTTGCGGAGTAGCCCATAAGTCCGCCGACCTTCTTTTCGGCAACTCTCATATCGGTGCATTTCGGATTATCGCGTACAAGATGTATTGCGTCAAATTCACACTTCGTGGTGCAAAGACCGCAGCCTATACACTTGTGCGGGTCAACATACGATGCGCCGCATCCGAGACAGCGGCCGGTTTCGGTTTTAACCTGCTCCTCTGTCAAATCGAGATGTGCGTCTTTATAGGACATCTTGTAGTCGATGCTTTCATCCATACCGGCTTCCTGACGTCCTGCCGTATCATAAGACGGATATGTAAGGTCGTCCTTGTTGAGCGGTGTGAAATTGCGACGGTCACGACCTATGGTCATTGAAGCGTCGGGGCGTACATGGCGATGTAAGCTCTCAGCCGCCTCGTGACCGGCTGCAATGGCGTCTATTACAAAACGCGGACCGGTAAATACGTCGCCGCCGACAAATATGTCGGGATCGTCCGTCTCATATGTGAATTTGTCTGCAACCGGGTAATTGCCGTGCCAGAATTTAACCTTTGAGCCCTCAAGCAGGTTACCCCATTCAATTGCCTGACCTATGGCAAAAACAATTTTGTCTGCCTTTATTTCAACAGTCTCGTTTTCGTCATATACGGGAGAGAATTTGCCTGTTTCAGGGTCTATCGTGCGAAGGCACTTTTTAAAGATGATGCCGGTAACCTCTCCTTTGTCGTTTACGGTGACCTCCTTCGGGCCCCAAGAGGGATTTATGCCGACATTTTCTTCTTCGGCCTCAAGTATTTCCTCGTTGCTCGCAGGCATGGTGTCGCGCGATTCAAGGCAGAACATCTTAACGTCCGTTGCGCCGAGACGGTGAGCATTGCGCGCGCAGTCTATCGCAACGTTGCCACCGCCGACTACCACAACATTACCGGAGAATGAATCCTCGCGGTGTTCAAAGCAGTGGCGGAGATATTCTACGGCAATAGCGGTGCCCTTTGCATCATCGTTTTTAACGCCGGGACGTTTGCCGCCCTGACAGCCTATGGCGATGTAAAATGCCTTGTAGCCCTGTTTTTTGAGCTCATCTATGGTGACGTCCTTGCCGACTTCAACGCCGCACTTGATTTCTGCACCGAGAGCCTTAATTATGTCGATTTCGGCAGCGATAACATCCTTTTCAAGCTTGTAGCTCGGAATACCGTATGTCATCATACCGCCGGGAATGGGATTTTTTTCAAATACCGTCGGCTTATAACCCATCTGGGCGAGATAATATGCGGCACTGAGTCCTGCGGGGCCGCCGCCGATGATGGCGATTTTCTCGTCAAATGAACCGTGAACCGACTGTACCGTTTTTTCGGGAACATATCTGTCCTCGGCTTTAAGGTCGAGATCGGCTACAAATTTCTTTACTGCGTCAATTGATACCGGGTCGTCAATTTTTCCGCGTGTGCATTCGCTTTCGCAGCGCTTGTTGCAAATTCTGCCGCATACTGCCGGGAACGGGTTTTCGGTCTTTATCATAGCGAGTGCTTCACGGTATTTGCCGTCTCTCGCAAGGCGAAGATAAGCCTGTACCGGAACGTGCGCCGGGCACGCAGCCTTACAGGGAGCGGAACCCGTGGGATATGTGTTAGACATACGCGCCGTATCGCGGTAGTTCTCATCCCATGCGTACGGACCCCAAATGTTGTTGTCCGGCAGGGGAGCGTGCTTATATTTGAAATCCGTGCCGTCCTTGTGGCAGAGCTTCTGACCGAGTTTTACGGCACCTGCAGGGCAAGTTTCAACGCACTTGCCGCACGCTACGCAGTTCTCTTTTGTAACCTTGGCGGTATAGGCGCTTCGCGAAAGATAAGGTGTGTTAAACAGAAGCGATGTGCGAAGAGCGTTGCATATCTTAACATTGCAGTTGCATATATCAAATATCTTATTTTCACCGTCAATGTTGGTTATCTGGTGAACATAGCCGTTTTTTTCGGCAAGCTTGAGTATTTCAAGTGCACGTTCTTTTGTTATGTAGTGTGCTCTTCCGGTTTCAACGGTGTAATCCGCCATATCGCCGAGCTGTATGCACCAATCGTCAAAATCGTCTGTGCAGCCGTCGCCCAAAACAGCGCGTGAAGCGCGGCAGGAGCAAATACCGGCAGAAATATGACCCTCATATTTCTGAAGCCAGTATGAAATATGCTCAAGATCCACCGATTCGCTCTTGGCGTCTATGGCTTTTTCAACGGGAATAACGTGCATACCTATGCCGTCGCCTCCGGGAGGCACCATCTGAGTGATACCTGCAAGCGGAGTAAACGTCATTCTCTCAAAAAATGAGGCAACAGCCGGATTTTTGGCTATTCTGTCAACGGAAGAGTTGAAAAGCTCGGCCGAACCGGGTACGTAAAAGGGTACGCGGTAACGTCTGATTCTCGGACGGTCTTTAAGCTCGTGATTGTGGTCGTAATTATCGCCGTAGTCGTATTCGAGAATGCCTATATACGACATCTCGTCAAGAAGCTTTTGCAGATCGATAGCCTCATACTCTTTGTTCATGGCGAGTAACTGCTCAAACGTGTAGTGCTTACGAAGCTTCATTTTGTTAGCAACGTCGCACATTTCGGGAGTAAGTACCTCGCGCAGACCCCAATATTCGGGATCGTCCGATGTCACTCCGCCTATCTTGTGAGCCACAACGTCGGTGATTTTTCTGCCGAGCTTCAAATAGCGCTTATCAGGGTTTTTGTCACCCTGATATTTGCTGATGATTTTTTTATTCTGATCGGGCATACTTTTATGTCTCCTATTTAAAGAATCTTCTTACTAAGTCGCGGCTGTACTCAACGGTTTCCTCCATATCGCCGAATGCCATAACTTCACCGGCATAGAAGGTGTTGTCCTTGCCCTGCATAGCTTCAACCTTTTCATACCAACCGTCGGCATAATCCTTGCTGCCTACGTGAGGGAAATAATACCAGTCGTCTATGCGCTCAATCTTGTCAACCTTAAGACCGCACAGTTCCATATCTTTAAGAGTTGTTTCCTTGGCTTTGTCAAAGGGAACATCCTCCATACCCTCGTGGTTACGAAGAGTAAAGGTAACAAGCGGCTGATCTGTTACGCCGTCGGACCAACGGTGATAGAATACCATAAGATGACCGCGGGTCTCGTTAGTCATATTTTCAAAGAAGTAATATGAAATTTCGGGAGCGTTGCCTTCTTCGGGGCGAACGGCCATTGTAAAGTATTCCTTATGTACGATTTTTGAGAAGAGGTCCTTTTCTTCTTCACGCGGATCGCCGTAGCCGAGGAACAGCTCAAGCGGAGTGCAGATTATGAGCTTGTCAAATTCTTCGGTCTTACCGTTTACCGTTACAAATACCTTATCGTTTTCTCTCTTGATGTTTGTAACTTCTGAATTTAAGAGCGCCGGATGCTTAAGGTGATTGTTAACGCCCTCCCAAATGCTCTGTGTGCCGTCGTACCAAGTCCACAGTTTACCTGTCGAAAGGAATTGCTTAACAGTAAATGCGTCAAGATATTTTAAGACATAAGCGGCGGGGATTTCATCAAAATAACCATAGCCGAAAGAAGTGAACGGACCCTTCCAAACCGTGGTGGCGTCCTCGCAATGGTTGAGCTTTAAAAATTCGGAGAACGGCATTGAAAGGTCTTTAAGGTTGGGGTTAACGCCCTCAATATGAGCGAGTTTCATTTCGGGAGAGGGGCAGGGACCTTCATAGCGTCCCTCCGAAATTCCGCGGTGACCGTTTACATCATAGCCCTTGTATTTTGTCTCAAGAAGCTTTGACAGTTTTTTCATCTTGGATAGCTTCTTGAGCATAGCTATGGGCGACATTTTCTGAGGAGTGCCGTCTACTTTCATAAATTTGCGTCCCATAGGGGGGCCTCCGACGTGTGTTGTACCGCCGAATTCCTCACACTCATGAACTGCAAAGTAAGTGTCGCAGCCCATTACCGCGCCCATCTCTATGGTGCGGTCCTCCCATTTGCCCTGGGCATTTTTAACCTTCATTTTCGGGGAAAATGCCTTACCTCCGACTCGATTGGATTTTTCATAGATTACATAGTTATCATACCCGTTTTTTTCAAGGTACATTGCCATGCTTGTGCCGGCAGGGCCTCCGCCGATTATACAGATGCGCTGATTCTTGTTTTCCATAAAAAGAATCTCCCTCTTTTAAAAATTCGGTACGGATTTTTTATCCACAACACCGTATCGGTTAAATCTTTAACAATTTAATTATAGTCTTGCTTTATTTCAACGTCAATAGAATTTTCGACCTTTTTGACGTTAAAATTTACATAATTTTGTCTTAAAATGATTGTTCAGTCGGTATAATATACAATAAATTAAGATGTGTTTATAAAATATGTCGTTTCGTAAAACGAAAATATTTGAATTTTATAATTTGTGTGTTATATTATAGCTATTCTTATTTTGAAAACAAAACTCAATGAGAAACGGGTGAATTTTATGAATATAATTCCGAAACCGCAAAAAATAACGTTTTCCGGCAAATATGTCCCGAAAGGCAGCGTAACTGAGAGTTTTGACGCCGATATGGGAAAAGAGGAATACTCGCTTAAAATAAACCGTGACGGCGTTTTCTTAAAGGGCGGCAGTGAGCGCGCCTTACACTATGCCGATATTACGTATAAGCAAATTCTGCGAGAGGACGGGAATATGCTCCCCGAATGTGAAATAAGGGATAAGCCCGTATTTTCTTATCGCGGCTTTATGGTGGACGTCTGTCGTCATTTCTTTACCGTGGAGGAAATAAAAAAGATAATCGATGCGGCGGCAATGCTCAAATTCAATTATTTTCATTTCCATCTTTCCGACGATCAGGGCTTCAGAACCGAAATAAAAAAGCACCCGGAGCTTTCTTTGGTAGGCGGTAGCCGCGAGGGCTCACATTTCGGTAAAAAAGAAAACGACGACAGCGTTTACAGTCATTTTTATACTCGGGCACAGCTGAAAGAAATAGCCGAATACTGTAAAGAGCGATATATCGAGGTTATTCCCGAAATAGATATTCCCGGCCACGCAAGCGCCATACTTCAGGCGTATCCAGAGCTATCGTGCAATAAAGAGCAGGTTAAGGCAAAAACAAGCCAGGGTGTATTCAAGGATTTGCTCTGTGCCGGAAATCCCGCGACATTAAAGCTGATTTATGACATTTTAGATGAGCTTTGCGATATTTTCCCCGGCAAGTACTTCCATCTCGGCGGCGATGAAGCCCCGAAGGATAAGTGGAAAAAGTGCCCCAAATGTCAGTCAAAAATACGCGAACTGGGGCTTAAAAACGAAGAGGAGCTGCACTGCAGTCTTGTGAACAGAGCCGCAGAGTATCTCGAAAAAAAGGGCAGGCGTGTCATTTGCTGGAACGAAGCGGCAAACGGCGGTATTCTCGATAAAAACATAACGCTTGCATATTGGCTTGATAAAACTGGCGTCTCGATAAAGCGCGCAAATGAGGGCTGCCCCGTAATTATCGAAAAGTTTAAGCCGTATTATGCCGATTATCCGTACGGTATGTATCCTCTTAAAGATGTATATATGTTTGACCCGAAGAGCATAAAGGGCTTAACGGAAACAGGAAAAAAATCAATAGTCGGAGTGGAGACGCCGATATGGACGGAGTACATCACGGATTTTGAACGGCTTTGCTATATGTGTTTTCCGAGGTGGTTTGCCGTCGCCGATACCGCGTGGAACGGCAGAGACGAAAAGAATTACCGCGAATTTCGTCTTGCGGCAAAGTCTTACTGCGACGCGCTTAGAAAAATGGGTGTTTCTTCCGCTCCAGAATGTGATTGGGACGAGAGTCCGCAAAAGCGGCTTCGTGAAACCCTGGCGTTTGCCGATAATCTTATGACAAAGAATATGCTGCGTCAGCTTTTAAATGTAGAAGAATAAACATAAACAAATATAAATAAGCAAACCCAAACCAAACCCTAAACCCAAATCCAAATCCAAACCAAACCCCAAACGGGTGAGAATAACCGAAAGCAGGCTAAAAGCACAAATAAACAACCAAATACCGACAAGTAAAACAAATATCCGCCGAAGCAAAGGCAAAAAAACGCACCCCACTTTCGTGAGGTGCGTTTTTTTTGCGGCTTACTGCCGGTGGTGCCGATGACCGGACTTGAACCGGTACGGTATTGCTACCGAGGGATTTTAAGTCCCTTGCGTCTGCCGATTTCGCCACATCGGCGCATTTCATGCTTTGATATTATATTAAATTAAAGCCTCATTGTCAATAATTTACTAAAATTTTTTCAAATTCAAACAGGTATTACACACATATTTTGCGCCGTGTTTTATTGACGGCGCAATATTTATGTAGTAAAATATCAATAAGTTGCAAGATAAACCGCAAAATCGACGCTTTTTGCCGGTTCGTCTTTGCAACTTGGGCTTATACAGTTTAATATTTGATAAAAAATACGGTTTCGCGGTTCTTGCCGCGAATTAAAAGGGAATCCGGTTGAAATCCGGAACAACCGCCATTACTGTGTTTGACGTAAGAGAGTCCGATCCATTGGAGCTTTCCGAGAAGGCGACTCTTCCCGTGATGTATGGGATCATAAGTCAGGAGACCTGCCGTATTTTTATGGTTAAACACAACTTTGGTGAGAAGAGTGCAGCCGATTTATCAGCTTTTGATTTGTGCTGTCGGTCCACTCTTTGCCCGATTGCACAAGATTTTTTCGTTGGTTAATTTGTTGCACTCTCCCTGCTTTTCGGCAGGGAGAGATTTTTTGTGTTCGGAGGATTTTATGTTTGGCGACGACAAAGAAAAATGGGCAGTAAATGAGCTTGTGCGTAAATCCGAGGAGCTGAAAAGGCTTCCGCGAAAAGACGATTTCGATGACGCCACACGCTCGCGAATTAAGGCATTTTTAGGCCCTTGGCCGCGCGCTCTCGAAAAAGCCGGTCTTAAAACTCCCGGCGGGAAGCGCAAAAAGTAAAGAGTTTTGAAAGGAGTAAGGTATGTTAAAACCTAAAAAGACAGTAAAGAAATGTCTGTCATGGCTTCTTGCTTTTGTGATGATATTGTCTGTGATACCCGTTGCGGTACTTGCCGCACCGGCTGATCTTTCAATATCGTCGGCAAAGGAGCTGCTCGCGTTCTCCGAAAAGGTGAACGGCGGTGAAGACTTTTCGGGAAAAACAGTAGAGCTTACAGCCGATATCGACCTCGGCGGAGAAGGCTCCGAATGGACGCCGATAGGCTCCTCGTCATCGGCTTTTGCCGGAACATTCGACGGAAACAACCACGTAATCAGCGGACTTTACATTTCTTCGGGCTCCAATGCGGGACTTTTCGGAAAGGTAAACGGCGGTACGATTAAGAATGTTACGGTTAAGGGCAGCGTCAGCGGTTCTTCATCGGTTGCAGGCGTTGTCGGTTACCTCAATGCAGGCAATATAATTGGCTGCGGAAATAATGCCGATGTCAGCGGCTCTTCGGGAGTCGGCGGCGTAGTGGGCTATGTCGGCGGCGCGTCTACCGTTTCGGGCTGCTACAATTCGGGTAATGTCAGCGGTACAACAGGCTACATAGGCGGCGTAAGCGGTCAGCATTGGCGCGCAGGCAAACTCGAAAACTGCTATAACACAGGTAAGGTATCGGGTCCTGCCTCTGTCGGCGGTGTAGCCGGCGGACACAAAGCGGCGTCTCCCGAGCTTGTAAATTGCTACAATGCAGGCACGGTTGAAGACTCGGCAGGCTACCAAAACAATATCGGCGCATTGATAGGCGCCACAAGAGGAACGGCGGAGAACTGCTATTATCTCTCAACCTCGTCTTTCGCGGCAACAGGCAATAAAGGCGATGTTGACGGCGCGGCAAAGGTTGACTTAGTAACCGAGACTATGCTCGGTTCGGCATTTGTTTCGGGCGACACAAATCCGAAGCTTGCTTGGGAAAGCCTTGTTTCCGCAGATAAGCCCGTTCGTCCTTCGTTCAGCGAGGGAACCGAACTTTCGGCAAAGCTTTCGGGTTACATTAAAGAGGCAGTCAAGAGCTCAAAAACCAAAGCGGGGCTCACTTCCGCCGACACTCTTTTGGGCAATGAAAGCTATATGTCAGGCGCCAGCTCTACGGCTACCGACTGGATGGCACTTGCTATGGGTCGTTACGGATATTTCGATTCCGTAGACGGAAAATATACTTATCTTATCGACGACGGCACAGGCTACACCGACTATCTCAATGCCATGAAGTCATACGTCGAAAAGACATACACCGAAAACGGCGGTACACTTCACAGCGTAAAGGCTACCGAGTGGCACAGAGGCGTTGTTACAATAGCGGCTCTCGGCGGCGACCCCGCAAGCTTCGGAACATATAACGGTCAGCCGATAAATCTTATCGCGGACGGCAGCTATAACTGCAAGGTAAAGGGCGGTCCCGGCAAACAGGGTATAAACGGCTGGATATGGGGTCTTATTGCTCTTGATACCGGTATGTATGAGGTTCCGAGCGACGCCGCATATCAGCGTGAGCTTTTCATAAAAGAAATACTTAAAATGCAGCTTACCGACGGCGTAGACGGCAATAAATACGGCGGCTGGGTTCTCGGCGGTTACGGTTCATCGTCGGATGTCGATATTACCGCTATGGCAATACAGGCGCTCGCTCCTTATTACAATGACGATACCGTGTATACATATAAAAATGAAATTTCGGGCGACGAAGTTTCAAAAACGGTTCGTCAATGCGTGGACGAAGCATTTGACCGCTTAGGCTCAATGATGAACGATAAAGCGGGCTTTACTTCCTGGAATACCGATAACTCCGAAAGTATAGCTCAGGTTATAGTTGCGCTGACTTCTGTCGGAATCGACCCCCAAAAGGACAGCAGATTTATAACCTCCGACGGCTTAACGCTCCTTGACGGACTTCTGAGATTCCGCGATACAAACGGCGGCTTCTGCCATGTTGTCGGCAACGGCTGGAACAGTATGGCAAACGATCAGGCAACTTACGCTCTCGTAGCTTATTGGAGATTTGAAAATAAGATGAGAGCACTTTATGATATGCGCGGCGACTGGAGCGCGGAAACCAAAGCGGCAATCACGGACGCAGTAAGCGCCATAGACGCTCTTCCTCTGCCGACGGACGCAAATTATAAGTCTGCGGCAAAGAGCGCACTCGCAAAATTCCGTGCGGTTCCCGAAAACGAACGCAGATACGTAAATAATTATTCGGCTCTTGTTTCGGCAATAGAGCTTGTCGGCGGTGAGGGAGAGCTTGACTCAAATACGCCGTACATCACTTCTATCGCGGTTACAAAAGCACCCGATAAGACCGAATATTATGACGGCGACTCTTTTGACGCTGCCGGCATGGAGGTTACCGCATATTACAGCGACGGAGCGCAAAAGCCCGTAACGGATTATGAGATAATTTCCGGTGATTCACTTGAAGTCGGAACTCAAAAGGTATGTATAAAGAGCGGTAAACTCAAGACCTTTGTAACAGTTACGGTAAAGGATAAAATCCCGTGGGAGGGCTTGGGCTCCGAGACTTCACCGTACCTTATAAGCACGGCAGAGGACCTTTACAATCTGTCATATTACGTAAATACCAAGCTTATGGCAACTACCGGTGTTTACTTTGAAATGACCGATAATATCGACCTCAGCGACTATGACAACTGGACCCCGATAGGCTCTGACAGAAATCAGTTTGACGGTGTATTTGACGGCGACGGATATGTCATAGACAATCTTACTTCTCTCCGCGGCGGACTTTTCGGAACTGTCTGCCAAAATGCCGTAATTAAGAATGTCGGTGTCGCAAGCGGCGAAATCGGCAAAGAAAATATATACACTTCGTTCCTCGGCGGTATCGCCAAATGGAGTAACGGCGCAGACTTTATAAACTGCTGGAACGGTGCCGATATTTACGGCAGCGGTTACATGGGCGGTATAGTCGGTACAGTGCGCGACGGCGGCAAGAGTAATATCACGGGCTGCTACAACGTAGGCTCGCTTTATGCAAGCAGCGGCCATACAGGCGGTATTGTAGGACATCTCGATACTACAAGACGTGATACTTCGGTTGAGGTTACCATAGACAACTGCTACAACCTCGGAAGCATAAACGGTATTTATTCACTCGGCGGCATTGTAGGACAGGCTCAGGACGGCCACACCATAGTCAATTGCTATAACGCAGGTAAAATAACTTCCTCATCCGACGGTCAGGCAGGCGCAATAGCAGGCTCGCTCACAAATGATAACAGGGTAGAAGAATGCTATTATGACTCTTCCGTTACAGAGAACGGAATCGGAAACGGTGACGGAAGTACCACAGGCGAGACAACCGAGTTTATGAAATCTCCCGAATTCCTCGCGCTTCTCGGCGAAAAATTCAAAGAAGACGAATATTCTCTTGTAAACGGCGGCTATCCGATCCTTTATTGGCAAAAGACTTTTGATGCCGACGATGTAAACGAGGTTGTCGAAAAAATCAACGACATCGGCGATGTAACGGCGGACAGCGGCGTTAAAATAAACGAGGCAAGAAACGCATATGACAATCTCGACGACGATTTAAAGCCGTACGTTTCAAATCTTGATGTGCTTTTGAACGCCGAAAAAGAGCTTTCCGAAATAATAAGCCTCAAAGAAGCCAAAAAGACAGCACTCGAGCAGCTCGAGAGCTACAAGGACGCTTCGGATTACACACTCAATCGTGAGGTATTTAACAAGGCTCTCGAAAAAGGTATGGCTGATATAAGTGCGGCGAAGAATAAGGACGAAGTGAATACCGCTTTGATAAAAGCCAAGGCGGCACTTGACGAAATTCCGACAGATTCGTCACTCGGTAGCAATGACAACGGAAATGTCAATGTACCGTCGGTACCGGGTACAGACGGGAATACGTCAAATTCCGGAAATACCGCCGATACGGATATTAAGGGCGTTTCAATTCCCAAAACAGGCAGAATCGGAAACGCGGCGGTTGCATTTTTAATGTTCTCTTCTTTTGCTGCGGCAATGGCTGTTACCGCCAAACGCAAAAAGGACGAAGAATAAGACAGATTGATTACGTACCCGACGGGGCATTTTGTCTCCGGCGGGTACATCGCTTACTCTAAACCGAAAATGCCGATTATCGGCGGATTCATTTTGCAAGGGAGGTATATACCACGGATAAAAACAAAACCAAAAGAGCTCTTATTTGCTTTTTTATGTGTTTTTTGCTTATTCTGCCGTCGTCTCGGGTTTTGGCCGCGGCAGGCCCTACGCTCAGAACTACGCTTTCCGACAATACAACTCAGCGCGGAAGCAAAAAGACATTTGACGTATGGGCGAGAAATGCGTCAGGCGAAAAAATAAAAGCGACGGTTACGTTTAACGGCGAAAAGCTTTCGCCCACATGGGACGATAACGAAAAATCAAGCTATACCCTTAACTTTACCTTTGAGGGCGATAACACGGTTGTCGTTTCGGCATCGTCCGACGGCGGGCGAAAAAAGCAGCTTACATATCACATTAACTACGAGAAAGCGCGGCAGGGCGAAAAAATCGGCACGGCTGTTTGGAGCGTCGAAATGTTCACCATAGGCTGCGGATATCTCGTGTATCCCCAAAAAGTAAATATATACGAGGGCGAGACGTCCGCTCAGCAGCTTTTGCGCCTGCTTAACGAAAACGGATATGTGGGTTATTACGGCGGCAGCGTAAGCTCTTCGTTTTACCTCGCATATGTAGCCGACGGTACGGCGTCTGCGGCGAGATATAACAATTATCAGAGAAGCTCGTCCGCTTCGTCTCCGAAAGCACTCGGAATTTCACCGACAATACCGTCTGTTTTGGTGCCGCATCTTAAAAGCACAATGACGTTTTATGACCCCGGCGATTATGAGAAAAACTGGAAAGGCCATCTCGGTGAATTTGTAATAACAAACGGCTCGGGCTGGATGTATTCCGTCAACAACGTTTTCCCGAATGTCGGTTTTGCCGATACATACCTTTCCGACGGAGATATCGTCAGAGTACAGTTCACTCTCGGCTACGGAGCGGATATAGGCGGCTTCGGTGCTATGGGAACCTCAATTCCGAATGTCGAAAATCAGCCGAAATCCGGCTATTTTTCGGTGGCGAATAAGGACTCGCTTACAAAGGCAATAGAAAGAACCATTTATTCGGGTCTTATAACGCGCTCAAATGTAAAAAATGCATACGCCGCGGCATTATCCGTTGCCGAGACGCTTGACGCTTCGCAAAGCGCGGTCGATAACGCGGTTTCCGCTATCAATTCGGCACTTCAAAATCCGGGGTCGGAAACAAACTCCGCTCCTGCGGATGCTCCTTTGTCCGTCGGCGGCAGCGGCGCTCATGTGTCCTCCGGTGCGGCATTAGGCGGCAAGAATGCGTCGGGCGGCGCGGCAGCTGCCGCTTCCGGTGGGTCTGCCGATGCTGTCGCGGCTTCGGCTGCGGAGGAATCCGCTTTTTCCGAGACCGATGCGGAAACGGAGGAGATAACCGAAGCTTCAGAGGCTCTTTCCGAGAGCGAAGAGAGCACGGAAAACGCCGTATCATTGTCGGAAAACAAAAAATCAAAAACGCTTGTCACGGTAATATGCTTGGTATCGGCATTTATCGTTTTGGCAGGCGGAGTATGCTTTATTGTGTTTTATGTAAAGAAACGCCGCAAAAACGGCGAAAAAGAAAAATCTGTTAAGGAGAGCTCTTCCCAAAAATGACAAAACGTGTTATTTCGGTGTTTTTATGCGTCCTGTGTGTTATATCCTCAATTTCTTTCATCGTATCGGCAAAAGAGAATAAGGAGTATACGTCCGACAATTTCCTCAGCGTCGCGGACGGTATTATCGCATGGAAAAAAGCCGATAACGGCTCGGCACCCGACGAATATTTGATTAACGATAAATATTTGGAAAATGCGGGTACTACTCCGGGGGATTGGTATCCCATAGCTCTCGGCAGACTCGGAATACAGGATAACAACGAGGGCTACCTTGCGGTCATAAAAGACAGGGTAGAGGAGCGTTATCGCGAAAGCGGAAGGCTCAGTGCCGCAAAGGCAACCGAGTGGCACCGAATAGCACTCGCCGTTCTCGCTATGGGCGGCGACCCGACAAATTTCGGAACCGACGAAAACGGCGCGCCGATAAATCTGATAGCGGACGGAACCTACGACCGCGGCAAGACAACGCCGCTCGGAAGACAGGGCATAAACGGCTGGATATGGGGGCTTATAACTCTTGACAGTATGCGCTATGCCGTGCCTGACGGAGCGTACAACACCCGCGACGATATAATCGTTGAAATAATTTCAAAGCAGCTTTCCGACGGCGGATTTGCCCTGAGCTCGGATGATGCAGACCCTGATATTACCGCTATGGCGATAACGGCACTCGCACCATATTATAATTCCGAAAAAATATATTCTTATCACAGAAAAGCGTTGTCCGCCGATGAGAGCAAAACGGTGCGCGAGGTTGTTGATGAAGCGGTTTTGTGCCTTTCACGTCTGCAACTCGACACGGGCGACTACAAAAGTTGGGGAACTCAGAATGTAGAGAGTACCGATTGGGTGGCGGTGGCGCTGTGCAGTCTTAATATCGACCCTCTCTCGGACAGCCGTTTCATAAAAAACGGCAACACCCTTTTTGACGGTATAATGCGTTACAGAATGACGGACGGCGGATTTGTCCATTCGTTTACTTACGACCCCGACAATCCCACGTCTTTGCCCGATAAATCAAATACCATGGCGTCGGAGCAGACCCTTTATACCATGGCATCTCTTTGGCGGCAAAAAAACGGTATGAGAACTCTTTTCGATTTCAGAAAAGAGCAGAGCTCCGCGCTTAAATCGCGAATAAACGACCTTACTTCCGACATTTCAAAAATCGGCAATAAGACCGATAAACAAACGCTTCGCGAGCTTCTTGCGGTTTTTTATTCGTTGCCCGAAACAGAGCGGTGCTACGTGAGCAATTATTGGACTTTGTCCGATGAAGCCAAAAAACGCGGAATAGACGTTTCGGAAATAGCGGGTGAAACCGCGGTGATTGTGTTTTCGGATGATGACGCAAACGACGACGCCATTTTGTATTTTACCGATTCCGACCGTGCAATGGTTGACTCTCTGCCCGAAAAACTCACTACGGAGCAGTATGTTTTGGTTGTAACATTGCTTGATAAGCTCGAAAGGAGTGAAGATTTTGACGGTAAAGACGTATATCTCCGAAAGCTTGTTTCGGCAAAGGAGCAAATTGCCGCGGTTCAGGCGGAAATAGATTCGCTGAACGACGACATTAAAGCCGAGCTTTATCCGTTTGATAAAATCACGCTCAAGGATAGGGGCAAGGTGAATAAAATCGTTAAACGCTATAACGCGCTCAGCGAATATGACAGAGCAAAAATCGAGCGTTGGGAGGATGTCGTCAAGACAAAGACAAAGCTTGACAATATCGTTCGCGCCATAGTAATATCTGTTGTACTGTTTGTTTTAGCGGTAGGACTTACCGTGTTTATAATTATAAGAATCAGACGCCGTAAGATGAAAAAAACTCTCGAAATGGAGGAGCTTGCGGCAATGTATAAGGATGAAGACGACGAAATGCGGTAATTTTTTCTCGTGGAAGGGGAGTCATAATTGAAAAAAGATATTTTGGCGCTCCTGTCGTTGGCGCTGATAATAGCCGTATTGATTCACGGCACAAACATTCAGTCCGTTGACGAGTACTACCTTACTCATATCGACGATATAACCCCGCAGAGCGAGACGGTTTTTATCAGTATTCGCTGTGATACCGTACTTCAAAATTACGACGAGCTTGACAAAGTCCTGCAATCCGATAAATACGTGCCGCAAAACGGCGTTATATTGCCGGAAACCGAATATGTGTTAAGACCCGGCGACACCGTTTTTGATATACTTGACAGGGCGGTAAGGTATAATAAAATACAGATGGAGTATCAGGGTGCCGATAAAAACAGCTATGGCAGCGTATACGTTCAGGGTATAAATTATCTGTACGAATTTTCCTGCGGACCGCTTTCGGGTTGGATGTATCAGGTGAACGGCGAATTTCCGAATTACGGATGCTCAAAATACAAACTGAAGGACGGCGACCGAATAGCATGGGTCTATACCTGCGATCTCGGCAAGGACGTCGGCTGTATATGGATGGGAGATGAAACGGGATGAAAGCTTTCGGCGGATATCATCCGGCTGTTACTTTTACATATTTTATATCTGTGCTGTTAACGGCTATGTTTGTATGGAATCCCGTAATACAGCTCACAGCACTCCTCGGCGGCATTATGTTTTCGCTTATGCTCGTGAGGAAAAAGGCTATTTTAAGCGATATGGGCTTTTATCTTCCGCTTTTTCTGCTTGTGGCTGTTACAAATCCTCTGTTTTCGCATAACGGCGTTACTCCGCTTTTCTTTATGAACGGTAACCCAGTAACGCTTGAAGCGGTTGTTTACGGCGTTTTTATCTCGGTGATGGTTGTCGGAGTGCTGTTTTGGTGCAAGTGCTATAATGAAATTATGACCGAGGATAAATTCTTGTATCTGTTCGGCAGAATTATCCCGAAAATGTCGCTTGTACTTTCCATGGCTCTCAGATTTGTTCCGATGTTTAAAAGACAGATGAAAAATGTGAGCAGAGCGCAAAAGGCAATGGGGCTATATTCGCAAAAAAGCTATGTTGACAGATTACGCGGCGGAATACGTGTTTTTACGGCGATGATTTCGTGGTCGCTTGAAAATTCCATGGAGCTGTCGTCGTCTATGCGAGCGCGCGGATACGGTCTGCACGGCAGAACAAACTTTTCGCTGTTTAAATTCGGGGCGAGAGACGCGGCGGTTTTATTGTCGGGATTATTGCTTTTTGCTGCCGTACTTATAGGCGTCGGCAGCGGAAGCATCGATTTTACATTTTATCCGGAGCTCGGCAAAATCAGCCTTTCGTTAAAATCGTTAATTACGTACATTTCGTTTTTTATATTATCGTTTCTTCCGTTTTTTATTGAGGTAAAGGAGAATTTAAAGTGGAAATATTACATATCGAAAATTTGAATTTCCGTTACCCCAAGGCGGAAAAAGACACTCTTCACAATATTTCTCTTAATATCGGGCAGGGTGATTTTACTGTAATATGCGGCGCAACGGGCTGCGGAAAGACCACCCTTTTAAAGCTGATTAAAAACGAGCTTGCTCCCGCAGGTGAAAAGAGCGGCGAGATACTCTATAACGGGAAAAGCATCGATTCCCTCAGCCTTCGCGAGAGTGCATGTTCCATAGGGTTTGTCGGGCAAAATCCCGATAATCAGATAGTTACGGACAAGGTTTGGCACGAGCTGTCGTTCGGTCTTGAAAATCTCGGCGTGCCGCAAAACGTAATTCGCCGCAGAGTGGGCGAGATGGCGAGCTATTTCGGCATACAGGATTGGTTCCGCAAAAAAACAGACGAGCTTTCGGGCGGTCAGAAGCAGCTTTTAAATCTTGCGTCGGTTATGGTAATGCAGCCCAAGTTGCTTATCTTAGATGAGCCCACAAGTCAGCTTGACCCCATAGCCGCGGCTGATTTTATAGCGACGCTTAAGAAGCTGAATACCGAATTCGGTATTACCGTGCTTTTGGTAGAGCACCGTCTTGAGGACGTTTTCCCGATAGCCGATAAGGTTTTGCTTATGGAAAACGGCTGCGTGCTTTTGTATGATTCACCGCGTGCCGTCGGCAAAAATCTTAAAATAATAAATCCCGAGCATCCTATGCTCAAGGGTCTTCCGAGTGCCGTAAGGCTTTACAATCTGCTCTCGTCGGACGACGTCTGCCCGCTTACGGTTAAAGAGGGGCAGGAGTTTTTCAGACGTAATTTCAAAAGGAATATAGACTTTTCCGACGGTGATAAATCAGAATATTCCGATAAAACCGATGCGGCAATCGAGCTTAAAAATGTTTGGTTCAGATATGAAAGGGATTTGCCCGACATTCTGCGCGGCGTAAATCTTAAAGCAGTCCGCGGCGAGATATTTTGTATTCTCGGCGGCAACGGCACGGGAAAAACGACAACGCTGAATGTTATTTCGGGTCTTAATAAGCCGTATCGCGGCAAAATAAAGATAGACGGCAAAAAAATCAAGGATTATAAGGGCAATTCGCTGTACCGAAAGAAGCTTGCATATCTGCCGCAAAATCCGCAGACGGTATTTTTAAAGGATACCGTTTCGGGCGATCTCGAGGAAATGCTCAAGGCGATGGAGTATAAAAAAGAAGAGCGCGAAGAAAAAATACGCGATATTTCCGAAAAACTCGGTATAACGGATTTGCTTACGAAGCATCCTTATGACCTCAGCGGCGGTGAACAGCAAAAATGCGCCCTTGCGAAAATGTTGCTTTCAGAGCCTACAATACTGCTTTTGGACGAACCGACAAAGGGACTTGACGCCTTTTCAAAGTCCTCGCTTTTGAATGTATTGAAGAAGCTTAAATCGGACGGAATAACGGTTGTTATGGTAACTCATGATGTTGAGTTTGCCGCTGTCGGTGCCGATAGGTGCGCGCTGTTCTTTGATGGCGAAATCATTTCTTCCGATGCGCCGAATTCGTTTTTCGCAGAAAATAATTTTTATACGACGGCAGCGAACCGCATAGCCCGTCCGCTTTGTCCCACAGCGATAACGAGTGAAGAGGCGGCTGAGTGCTGTCGCGGAAACGGAGAAGATAATGGTTAAAAAATGGCTTTCGTATATTTTTCCGTGCATTTTGGTGCCTGCGGCGGTTTTGCTCGGAGCCACAGTGTTTAAAGATAAACAGTATGCGTGGATATCGCTTTGCGTTGCCGTGTTGTCGTGCGTTCCGTTTTTTCTCGCCTTTGAAAAGGGGAAAAGCGGTACAAAGGAGATGATTTTAATAGCTGTTATGGTCGCGTTGTCGGCAGTCGGCAGACTTGTTTTTGCGTGGGCACCCAGCGTAAAACCGGTGACGGCACTCGTTATAATAACAGCGATGTATTTCGGCCCACAGGCAGGCTTTATGACAGGTGCGCTGACCGCCGTAATATCGAATTTTTATTTTGGGCAGGGTCCATGGACACCGTTCCAGATGTTTTCGTGGGGTATAGTCGGGCTTATAGCCGGAGTTTTCGCTCCGCAGCTTAAAAAGAGTCTTGTGTTCAGAATAATTTACAGTGCCGTTTCGGGAGTGCTGTATTCTTTGCTTATGGATATTTATACAACCCTTTGGTATGACGGCACGTTTAATCTGACGCGGTATATTGCCGCTGTTACGTCGGCTGTGCCCGTTACGCTTACCTATGTAGTTTCTAATGTTGCATTTATAATAGTGCTTGCAAAGCCTATAGGCTCGGTTCTTGAACGAATTAAGACAAAATACGGAATGCAATAATGCATTCGTATAAAATCATTCACCTATACCTTTACCGTGCCGATAGAAGACTTTTTTATCTGAAATGATGCCGTAATCGCCGTTTTTGCGCAAACATTGACGGATTTTACCATGCAAATCCGTTTTGCGTAGGCACAAAACCCTTATTGATTGCAATAAATTAAAATATTTGAATAAATCATTTGACAAAGGTATGTACGTTTGGTAAAATATATAAGCTCTTTGTTGAGCTCAATAAATCGAATACGGAGAGTTATCGAAGTGGTCATAACGGGCCTGACTCGAAATCAGGTAATCCCTAACGGGACCGAGGGTTCGAATCCCTCACTCTCCGCCATATGAAAACACCATTGAAATCTGAACCCCTGTGGTTTAGACAGCAATGGTGTTTTTGTTATAAACCCTGTATTCATGCGGGTTCACAGACTATTCGGCTGCACTTTCAAACTGGACAGAAAAACTGAAAAAGTATAAAATAAAAATCGAAAACGAAAAAACTTTGCGATCCGAACCCCCATGTCCAAAAGAAAACATCTTGTATCTCCGCTGAATGATAAAGAAAAACAATATTTGTTTTTGAATTGTCTTGTAAGATGCGGGAGTTCGAAACCCTCTGCAAAAAAAGAGAATGTATCTTTTTCGTAGTCGCTTGACAAATGAAAACGCCATTGTAATCCGAACTTTTTAGGTTTGGACAGCAATGGTGTTTTTATTATAAATCCAGCAGTTATACGGGTTTGCAAGCTTGTCCATTTTCAAATTTAAAATGAATATACAAACCGAAAAAATGTAAAATAGAGATTTAAACAAAAGAACTTTACAATTTTGAACCTATCTGTCTAATTTGATTTTATTTTAATATGGCTTGTTTATTGAGATAATTCATGTTATCAACACCTTTGGGGGAATTATAGCATAAATCTCAAAGCTACACATTGTTTGTTCATTGCAAAAATACTACATATTGCCTTTTAATGTTGTAAAGCAGCACAAAATGTGATACAGTAATTTAAAAAAATATAAAACGCAAGGTGATTATATGAAACCTAGAAATTTAATTTCTGTGTTTCAAGGTGATGCAGCAATAGAATCTATCGGTTTAGATATCAATAAGCAATTTGCTGCATTGAAAAAACATGAAATCCGAAATATGCAATCCTTCTGTTCTATTATGGCAGATAACGAATGTCTAATTAGTCATTTTGACGGTTTCTTCGTGAGTTATACCATTGCTCAAATTGGGAAGGAATTGGATTTATTACGTTTTGGAGAGGAATTTTTGTTAAACATCGAAATAAAAAGCGAACTTAAGGTAGCACAAAAAGAGCAAAAAATTCTAAAACAAATGAGAGAAAATCATTATTATTTAAAATTCTTAGGAAAATCCATTAGAATATTTACTTATATAGAAAATGATGGATTTTATAAATACGATGTTTGTAATGACTCAGTTCAAAAAATATCTGCAAAAGAAGTTGCACAAAGCATGAAAGAGCAAACCGTAAATTATTCTGTCGATCCTGACAAAGAATTTATACCTTCAAATTATCTGATTTCGCCATTTAACGCTACTGAACATTTTATTGACGGAGAATATTTTTTAACAAGTGCACAACAACGCATAAAAGATGAAATTAAACAAGAATTAAAAATCTGCCCATTTAAATTTTTCTGCATTTCAGCGAATGCGGGTACTGGGAAGACACTTTTAATGTATGATATTGCAAAAGAACAAATAGAATTGGGACAAAAAGTTAAAATAATACACTGTGGTAATTTAAACGATGGGCATTGTAAATTGATACAAGAATATAATTGGGATGTAGTTTCAATTCGTAATATTGCAAAGGACAAAAGCGATATAAACTTAGACGGCTATGATTTTATTTTTGTTGATGAATCTCAAAGAATTCGCAGCAGACAATTAAAAGCGTTAACTGAAAAATCAGTTGAAAAAAGAATACCCATATTGTTTTCGTTTGATACAAAGCAATATCTTCGTGATGGAGAAACATTAAACCTTAGCGAATACTTATCGAAAAACTATTCTTCGGTTCCATTATCAAACAAAAAGCTAACAAACAAAATTCGCACTAACAAAGCAATGGCATCATTTATAACAAACTTGATGACTATAGGAAAAAGCAATGACAACTTAAATTATGACTGTGTAACGATAGAATACATGGAAAATCTTGATGTTCTGAAATCATATATTTCCTTTTTGGAAACTATGGGTTGGACACCGATTACATACACTACATCTCAATATAATCCAGACCCATATGATAACATGGCTGCTATATGCCCTAAAACTGCACATAGCGTTATAGGACAGGAATTTTCAAAAGTTGTTTTTGTTATGGACAAAAATTTTAAATATAGTGAAGATGGAAAACTAATTGTAAATGGTAGTTATTACAGTGCTAGAGGTATGCTCTATCAAATTGTTACACGTGTGATAGACGAACTAAAAATTGTAGTAATGGACAATCCCGAATTATATGTAAAACTTCTTGGTATAAAGTCGATGGGAAATCATCAATAAAATCACTTTTATAAACAGGATAGGCACATATTATAACAAAGGCAGCTGAACGATATAAGTTGCTTTAAAAATTATTATGATAACCTACGTTTAAATGTTCATTGTATGGAGGTGTCAATATGAACAGTAATAAAGATTCAATTACCGAGTCATTTGGAGAAAGCATAGCAAAAAACACCATAGATACTAGCATTGATACTGCTGAAATCGTATTGGATAGTTTTATGGACGATGGAATATTAAAAGAAATTCCAATAATAAAATATGCTGTTACAACATATAAAATCGTTGACAATATAAAAGGTCGATTTTTTTACGAAAGTTACAAAAATTTATAGATAGTTTTAATGCGGGACTCGCATCAGAATATAAAATTGAAAAGCAACGAGCAAAATTTTCAGGAAAAAACAGAGATAAAGAACTAACTTATATCACCATAGTTATTGAGCGATATTTAGATTTTGAAAAGCCAAATATTCTTGCGAAATTATACTTAGCATATTTGGATAATATTCTGACATGGGATGATTTTTGTGCTTACTCTGAAATTATAGATAAACTTCTTAAAATTGATTTAGAATGCCTTATTAAAAACAAAACAAAAAACAACATTATTTCCGCAGGACTTTTACGTTTAACAGGAGTAGGTTTAATGAACATTATCAGAATGATTCGCCTTTTGAAAGTGATGGTAATGGCGGTATTGCAATATTTAGTTCTTCTTTAAAACGTGTTAATTCTAAAGAAAAAATATTTGAAAGAACATCCTTCGGTCAAAAATTAGTAGATATAATAAGTAAGTAACAATCTTATATACTTTTATAAACTATTAGCATTAAACTTCACATAAAAGAAAATTGTTGAATTATACTATTAATTGTAAGGATTCAAAACTCTCTGCGAAAGCAAAGATGTATCTTTTTATAGTCCACTGCCAAAACAAGGTATTGTAATTTACGTTACAATACCTTCTTGTATATTAAATCGCTTTCTTAATCAACGCAATCACTGCTTTCCATTTTTCTTTTACATCGGCGTTGTTCGTTTTCGTGCTCTCTGCGTTGCTTATATTTAAAGGCTTTGATGAGTTCTTTATATTTTTCTGTGCGTGTGGTGGCTAATTTTTTCGGCGATGCCATAAAGGAGACAAATTCCGCTTTAGGTATGTACTGTACTGCACCGATTATTACGCCGGGCAGTACATTTTCTTTTATAAGCTTGTGTATGCTTTGCGGATTGTGTCCCACCAGTTCCGCCGCTGTTTGTGTGGGCAAAGCCTCGGGAAGCTCTGCCCATTCCTTTTCGAGCCACTGACGGAATGCGTTGCAGTTTTCCTCTGTCACCTCAATCAACGGTATCGGCTGCCATTCGGTGCGGTTTGAGAACATACCGTTCAGCTCTGCGAGAAAGCCTATTTCGTTATCCATGCGGAATTTGAATTTTTCCGCATCCTCTATAAGAACCCGATACTTATGCGTTGTGTGTCCCGTATTCTCATGCGGGATATAATTATGATCCATCAAATATTTCATTTTGCGTGTGGAGATGTGCAGATACTGACGAATCTGACATCCGCTCATATAATTTTTCTCAGCCATATATAAAATCATCCTTTCTCTATAGAAAAATGCACCCCATTGTGGGGCGCCTTAACTTTTTCCCATATTTAAAATGTCTGTCATAATGTCTGCACTTGCCTGCTTGCTCGCTTTGTCAAGGTGAGCATAAATATTTGCCGTTGTGGACAGATCGGAGTGACCGAGGAAGTTTGACACATTGATAAGCGGTACATCCTGCCCGATGAGAATGCTCGCAAAGGTGTGCCGAAGATCGTGAAACCGTATATGCCGCAGTCCGTATTTTTTTAACAGGTCGCTGAAATGCTGTGTTACATAAGACGGTCTTATCAGATCGCCAAGCTTATTGACACAGACGAAATCATCATATTTTCGGTTGTAGCGCCCCTTGAACATCTTACGGTATAATGTCTGTTTTTCTTTTTCCTCCGACAGCATTTCTAGGACAGGTTCAGGCAGTGGAAGTGTTCGTCGACTCGATTTGTTTTTCATTTCTTCCACAGGCTCTATAATCGTTTTGCCGTTTGCTTTATATTCAATGATTTTTGTATCCAGCAGAACCGTTTTCTTGTCCCAATCAATTCTCGACCACCGCACACCCAGCGCTTCGCTTCTTCTAAGACCAAGCCCGCCGCCGAGCATAATGGCAGGATAGATGCTGTCCGAGCGTGTAAGCTCCAGCAGAGTGACAAGCTCTTCTTCGGAATAATTCTCGCCGTGAAATTTGTTTTTCTTCGGACGGTCGATTCGGTCAAAGGGATTTGCGGCAATCAGTTCATCCTTGAACGCCTGCTGAAAGGCTTTGTGCAAAATCGCATGATAGTGTATGACCGTGTTGGCAACCACATTTTGTGCGAACAGATGCTCATAGAATTTTTCAATATCTTTTGCAGTTATCGAGCCGACGGTCAGATGCTGTTTCGATTCAAAATACCGCCTGATTTTTCCGTAAACCATCATATGGTAGCTTTGAAAGGTGCTTTTTTGAAGGCTTGGTTCAACCTTTTTAAGATATGCACACATATATTCGAACACGGGAATGTCTGAACACGGTCTGCCATTTCGTGCAAGCCCATCGGCATATTCATTTTCAAACTTTTTCACCACCTCCCTGAATGCTTTGTTGACATTGGATTTTCCTGTGCCTTCGGGCAAACCGAGGGAGCGCCAAACTGCTTTTGCTTTGCCGTTTTCTTTTACCTGTATCACGGCATACAGTCTGCCTTTTTTAGGTTGCCCGCTTGCCGCAAGTGTATTTTGTGTTCCCATTTATTATCACTCCTTTTTTGATTTTCGGCTCTGCGCCGACACAGACAATATCACAAGACTGTTTGCAAGTCCAGACATTATTTTGAGTTTTTTCGATTAAATAAACCTTGGGGTTCGAATCTCCCTTATCAATTTGCCGAAGATAATTTATCAAATGTGATTTTGCAATACGGTTTTCTCTGCCGACCTTCACTGCCGGAAGGGACTTTTCTTTTATCAGCTTGTATACCGTCTTGGTGCTGACCCGCAGGACCTCGGCAACTTCCGCAGCGGTCAGCACTGCCGGATAGCAGCGCAATTCTTTTTCGTGCTCTTTTTTCGTCATAGGCAATTCCTTTCTCCTGCATTTTTATAGTAGGCTCGTCATTTTCCTCGGCGGTCATATCTTCATCGCTGTCGGCTACGGCGGTGAGAATTCCGACCGCAAGCCCGATAACGGCACCGAGGTTGGAGGCGTTTTCCTGCGCCTCAATGCGTTTTCGGCGCTACTCCGGATCCTCGGCAGTGCCGTCGATTATACGGCCAGCTTCCAGAATACCGCGCAGACCAGCAGCGACAGCGCCACCGCCGATACCGCCGTGGCTATCATAATTTTTAATATTTTTCGGCGCAGTTTCTCTATCGCGCCGTCCAGAGTCTCGGTACTCTTTGAAAGGGTTTCGGAGCAATTCAAAATAAACCGCTCTTGATTCTTCCCAGCCTGTTCGATGAGGTTCTGCATCTGCGCCGCCGTCTTGCGGTTCTCCGTCACCACTTCCCGCACTGTCTTTTCCATATACTCCGCCTCGATATTCTGTATCCGGGTGCAGTGGTCGCTCAGTTCCTCTGCCGTCGCCAGCCGTTCGGTCATCTGATACAGTCTCGACTGAAACTCCACCGCGTCCGCCAGCAGTTTGCTCTCCCGCTTGCGCTGTTCGATCGGGATCGCATACACCTGCGGCTGATACGGGATCTGTTCCAGTTCGGACAGTGTCCGTGCGTTTTTCTTCCTCAGCATATCCATTGCCGAGTTTTGCTGTGTGCTGTTTTCTGATTGTGAATTCATATTCCAATACCTCTTTCAAATATTTTTCATCGTGCAGGCGGATATCTCTGCACTTCATTCCGTTCGGGCAGATGAAAGTGATATATTTTCGCTCATCCGTCCATGTGACCCCATAGCCGAGCCGCTGCATCTCCCGTATAAAATCCGCGCGGCTGCCGCTGCGATTCATCACAAAATCAATATCGGACATCAGCTTGAACTTCCAACTGTCACCCTTTGCCGCGACGCGGTACTCGCGGCTGGAAATGTTTGCACCGTCTTTTTTATACGCTTCGAGAACGCTCAGCCCGTGCTCTAAACAGATGTCGTCGCTGAGCGAGCGCAGCTTTGTCAGCGTGCCGGGGTTTTGGCGCAGCTTCATTCCGTTTTCGTAATGCACGGAGTTAATGACAAAATGGTTGTGCAGGTGTGCAACATCGGTGTGGGTGGTCACCAGCACCTCATGTCCCGGCCACGCTTTTTTCGCAAACGCCAAACCGATTTCGTGTACCTGCTCGGCGGTCACACTTTTGCTCGGCGAAAAAGACTGCACATAATGATAAAAATTCATTCCGCATTTTTTGTGATGCGCAGTCTTGGTCGCCATAAATTCCGTAAAAGCATTTTCGCCGTTGCGGTTTACTCCGCTCACCAATCGGCGGCCGCTGTCTGCGTCCGCAACCTTTTTCTGCTGCAAACAGTAGTCGATCCCGCTTTCATTGCGCTGATGCTTTGACGGGATTCCGGAATAAAACTTACCGTTGCCATTATACTTTCCTCGCAATGCTGAGCAACTGCTCGTAGATCATCTTCTGCCCGTCGATCATATCTTCAAAGTTGTATGACCGAAACGCGCCGGCGTTGATCTTTGCCGTAATTTGATTCAGATTGTTGCCGATGCGTTTGAGCTCGATCAGCAAGGGCTTCACGTCTTCCGCAACATGAATCGGCGTTTCCAGCGACAGCAAAACGAGATAGTCGGTGATGCTGCGCCTGGCGGGTTTGGCGTTGCGTTCGATGCGGTTTTTTTCGGCTTTGGTCAACCGAATCGTCAGCGTGGTGTCACGCCGTCTTTGTTTACTCATAATTATCACTCTCCATTTCTAAATTCAGTGGGTTCGGGCTGCCGCCCGTAAATGAAGGCGTTCCGGCGAGGACAGCCGGACGCTCTGCTTGCCCCGGACAAAGTCCGGGAAATCGGTAAAACCGACGCTCCCGAAAACGCCCCGAATTCGCGTTGTTTCCTTCGCATCGGTGTTTATCCCTACTCCCCGCCGAAAGCGGCACAAACCGCCTGCAAACCGCCGACAGGGACGAAAGGAACGCTTGGGACGAACCGATTGGGGGTACACCGATTTAACCGTCACCAACGGCACTTTCGTCACCGGCAGAAAAGGAATACTCAATTTCCAGCAGTCGGGCGCCGTTGCTGCGGTGACTGCGAAAACGCACGCCGAAATCGGCAAGTCGGTATTCCCAAAGATTCATCAGCTGTTTGAGTCCTCTTGCCGATATCGCCTGTCCTGCGTATTCGTTATACCGCTCGCAAAACTCCGTGTTGCTGCCGCTGTAATTTTTCTGCACTTTCATAAATTCGACCAGCTGCTCCATCTCCTTCGGAAGCAGCATTTCCCGATTCTCCATACTGTCGCCGAGCATTTTCCAAACAAATTCCTCTTTGGAAAACCGCAATTCAAGCTGGCGGTCCTCCACATCACGCCCAGTGCAGTAGAGGGTAGCGCTGTCGGCATTGCGGCGGCTCTTGTCCAGCACGAAAGCGGTATCCACTGCACCTACGATTCCGGTGGTGCCGGTCAGCTTGTTGAACGGATCGCTGTCGCCCTGTTTGCGCAGGTGATGCACCAGCAGAAGACAGATATCGAGCTCGTCCGCCAGCTGTTTTAATATCCGTATTTCCTCATAGTCGTTTGCGTAAGAGGTGTCGATGCTGTTGTTGCGCACGATCTGAAAGGTATCCACGACAACAAAAACCGTGTCGGGATGCTCTTTCACAAAATACCGTATCTGTTCGCACAGACCGTCGGACAGCGTTCCGGCAGAGGTAGCAAAAAACGCATTGGGCGGCACTTCGTCGGTGATGCAAAGCAGACGGTTCTGCACGCGGCGCAGGGTGTCCTCCAAGCAAAGGTACAGCGTTGTTCCTCCGGCTGTTTTCAATTCCCACATCGGTTCGCCCTTTGCAATACGCACACACAGGTCCAGCACCCACCACGATTTACCGATTTTTGATGCGCCGCCGAGGATGCATAACCCCTGCGGCAGCAGCGTGTCGACACAAAACTTTGTCGGCGGAAGTTTCATGTCCATTAAGGTTTCACCGTCGATAACGGTGAGTTTTGTTTTTTTCGTCAGCCATACTGAAATCTCCTTGTAAAAAAGTAAGAGCAAAAGCAGCGGCGGAACCGATGCTTTCGCTCTCCTACCTATCTAATGGCCGAAAACAGAAAAATCACATAAAATGCTGTGAACGCAAAAATTCGTTTCTGAAATTTTTGTAATTTCCGATGACAGCAAAATGATTTTATGGTATACTGATTACAGAAACGAGGTGGCGCTCATGAATCTGATTGAAACAAAGCCTGTGGGCGATGCGAATTTTTATAAGTTCTCTGTTGACTTTACAGGTGACGATTTTACTTTAGGCGGCAAAACTCTGCCGCTCGGAATCATTACCCACGATATATTAAACATCCCCGCCGACAAGTTGCTCTACGTTTTTAAGACGGGCGATAAACTCAATGATTTGTATAACCGACTGAATGCGGAAAATTACAGCGATGAGCTGTTTACAAGCATTCGGAAGGCCGTAGAAAAAATACTTGATATTATCGGGAAAATAAAACCGTTTTCGTATTTTAATATCAGCAAAGAGTACGAACATATTGATTTGCTTCTCGGTGATGATAAAATCAAAGAGTGGCAGCGCAGCTTTTCTTCCCTGCCGATACCGAATATCAATTTTGTTCCCGAAGGCACGGCTATGCATGACCACATTATCGTTCTTACCGAATTCATAAAATCCTACATTTATCTTTGCGCCGACACCTTCAATTTTTATAAGGTTGCGATGATGTATTTTGTAAACCTCACCGAGAACGGATTTCGGGACAAAGTTCTCCTTGCCGGTTTTACAAAAGATTTTTTCGGAAAAGAAGAAGTGGCGGAATGGATCGAGGAACTAAACGCCACTGAAATTACGCACAATTTTACACTTGAGCCTGGCGTTTGGATGGCGCCGGTTGTCCTTGAAAACAAAAACGGCTCTGCTATGCTCGGCCGCCGAATTCATTTCGACCGTATGCTCAATTTTTATGTTACCGATCTATTCGAGGGGCTTGCCGCCGGACATTACTCCTGGCAATGCGGAATCTGTCACCGATTTTTCTTTATGGAAACCGCGCATAAGCAGCTGTATTGCAGCACCGTCAATCCGGAGTACGGCGTTCCCTGCGCCTATGTTGCAAAGAACAAGCTGAATATACCGAAGCAAAAGAAAAAGGACGGTTTCGGCTATGCGACTTGGAAAAAGAGATACGATTCTCTGCGCAACGAAAAGCACAAAACCAATAAAAATCTGCCGTCCGCCAAATACGATATAGATGTGTGCGATAAGGCAATCGAGCTTGCCAAACGGCATTATGAAGAAGCACAGATCGATTTTGATTACGCGCAAAATCAGTATGAGCAGGATATGGTTTTACGGAACCTGATCAACGAGGCAAAAGCGGCACTGGGTAAAAAATAAATTCATTTTTCTTTGGAAAGGGGGTGCGCGTATGAACGCCGAATACAAAAAGGCAGCCGAAAAACTGCTTTGCGGCATTACGGATAAACAGCTGCACGAGCTGACGATATGGAACGATATTCTTTCCTCTGTCCGTTCCGGTAAGCTGCGGCTTTGGGAAATCAACGATGAAATTCTGCGTATCAAATATTTCTGCAAAGAAAAAATCGAACGCGCATCTGCCTTTACCGAAAGCGATAAAAGCGGCGTGCGGTTCGATGATCTGAACGCATATTTTGTTGAGGCAATCAAGAGCCGGGATAAAGGATATTTTGAGGCATTCATCCGCGCGTATGAGCCGGTACTGCAAAGCCGTGCCGAACGGTTCGTTGCACATTATAATCTGTCTGCGGATGACACCGAGGACATCAAGCAAATCTTTTTGGAAACATTGTGGTTTGCTTTCCTCGGCTATGATGCCGCCGATCCCATTCCGCTTTTGCAGTATGTGAAAAAAGCGGCGGTCATGCGGCAGCTGGATTATATCCGCACGACCAAAAACGCCTGCACCGTGCCGACGCAAAACGGGTATGCCGAGCTGCGTAAGGTTATGCGCATTTATAACAGCGCTCCCGAGCTTTCCGCCGACGAGCGTATTGCGCTTGCCGTAAAAGAAACCAGCTATGTTGAGGAGAAGGTCGCCGAGCTTGTTGCTATCGGCAAGGCTTGCGAATATCCCGTCGGCATTATACCGACAGAAGAAAACGGAAACGCGGCGGACGGCACCGTTGCGGACGAAATTATCGAAGACCCGTCCGTATCTCTGTTCGAGGAAGTGCTGCGAAGTATTTACCGTGACAAATTCCGCACCGCTGCCGACAAAATCACACCTAAGGAAAAACAAATTTTATCTCTTTCTCTCGGTGTATGTTTTGATTGCTTCGGCGTTTTCAAGCCCAGCACCTATGCGGAGATTGCGTTAAAACAAGGCGCGTCGGGAGAAAAAAGCATTGAGAAAAACGCAAGGCGGCAATCGAAAAATTTGCAAAGAAACTTTGCGACATGGGCTTTTGCGACGGCGTTTTCTTAAAGCAAACGGCTATAACGATTATAAAAGAAAAAGACAAGAAAATAGTGCAGTCAGCCGCCTACGCCTATACGCCTTACGGCGACGGAAAAGCCGGTGAGATTCTGTATACCGCTGCCGGAAAGCATCGCTTTCAGATCGTCCGCCTTGCGGAATTTGATATGACCGGCGCTTACGCAGAACAGGCCGCAAAAATCATCGACGGCATGAACGGGAATTTTATCAAAGAGCGGTTCTACGCTATCCCGCTTAAAAGCCTGCCCCGCATCAATAGCCATAACGCAAAACCAAGAATGCCGTTTTATCACCCGCCACGCACAGACGGACAGAAATAGTTTCAAAGCCTTCTCTCGATTTTTTCGAAAGAAGGCTTTTTTCTGCCGTGCGATTTATGATTTTTTCTTGCAAACCCCGAATAAACCCCTGTTAATCATTGAAAAATTCAAAGTGTTGTGTTATAATATACTGTGTGGAATTATAGCAATACGTAGAGGGGTGCTGAAAAAATATGGCTAGGACAAACAGAGATGATTTTTCATCGTCTACAAAAGATAAAGCAGCAAAAAGATCTGCTTACAGATGTGCTTTTTGTGGTAAACCCACTATTGGCCCTTCGTTCGAAAATAATGAGGCTGTATCAAATACAGGTGTGGCAGCTCATATTTGTGCAGCAGCTCCCGGTGGTAAAAGATACGCTCCTAATATGACTTCTAAACAACGAAAATCAATTGATAACTGTGTTTGGATGTGTCAAACACACGCTCATTTAATTGATACTGATGAAGTAAAATATTCAGTTGCAGTATTGGAAGATATGAAACAAAAAGCCGAACTGGCCGCAGCTGAATCAAACGCAGATATTGAATTTTTCAAGAAATATTATGAGTCAAAAAAAGATGACACAGTTGGTCTTGAGTCGTTATTAGATCAAATGATTGCGGACGGAAATTTTGATTTATTGCGTAATACATTAGAGTGTTATTCGTCTACAATCTCACCTGTGTTCGATGAAATCGTTTGTAGATATCATATTATTTAAGATATGTTTTGTTCCAATGACATGATATATTCACACATTGAACAGTATAAATCTTTGCCGATTAAGAGCGGTGCAGATAAACTCATAGAATTATTTATAGCTTTCAATTATAGCGATGGCATAAAAACATTGTTAGAGTATTGTTCTGATGATGATTTGAAAATGCTTGCTGAATTATTAATTAATAACGAGTTAGAAAAGAAAGTTATTTGTTCATCTGCAAATGATCTTCATTTTGAATTTCCTAAGAGTAAAGAAGGGTTGCTCTATAAATACATCCTATGTGTTGCAAAGCAAAAAGAGATCTATAATTTAATGGACGAAAAGGGAGAAAAAGTGTCTTTTCGTTTTAATGAGATTTATTATCAATTGATATATAGCGCTTTTTCTCTTGTGGGGAAAACTATTTATGATGATTTGAATTTTGAAAGCAATCCTGAAGATATGGATTATAATTATCTTGCACAGCGCAAAAAGATCATAAAACAATTAAACATTGATGCGCAGACATTTATTTGGGGAGCATTATTACAATATGTCTTTTTAACTCCCAAAGAATTCAATCATTTGGTATCAGAGATTCCTGCCTTTATAAGAGAAGAGGTCAAAATCGAGCAGATAATTTGGATGTTCAAAATAAAAAACCGTATTGATGCGATTGATATTGATGATTTGATGAGTTTTTCAAATAAACATCGCAGTTATTCCGCTTTGGTAAAATATTTATCGATGATGGACAATGTGTTTCGATATGAGTTTGTTGAGGAACACAAGTATCTGTTGAAAAAAGATAGTCGCTTTATGCAGTTGTATACGAAAAATCCCAATGTAAATATGACGTATGAGAATTTGCTTAAATATGGGAAGTATTATCCTGATGATTTCTTATACCATTGTCTTTGCTATGATTATGCGGATTGTGCAGACAAAGAATGTCACTTTATGTGGATTATCGAAAACAAAAACAAATTACCAGCGGAACAACTACCCTATTATTTAGAGATCCTTTCAAAAGAATCTCGATATGACCTTCTTTTAGAGGTGAATAAAAAGGCAATTGCAAATGATGCTCGGCTTTTTATTGCTAATCAATTAGCAGCGACTTTGGATATAAGCAACATACTTGAGGCACGAAAAATATATGAGTATTTAATTGAAAATGGTTGTAATTATAAAACCTTGCATTACAATTATGCCGTTTTGATAAGCAAATCCGGAAAGTTCGAAGAAGCGAAGAAGCATTTACAAAAAGAATACGACTTGTATAAGGATCTCACCGCTTTGCATTATATGTTGCATCTCCGTTATGGCACAAACAGTGTAGTAGATGATGCTTATTTGGACGCAGCCAAGGTCATAGCAAAACCCGAATTTCAATATCTTGTTGCCGCTTCATATGTGCAACTTCAGGAAAAAGAATTAGCCAATGTATATTATTTACGGACGCTTCTTTTGGATGAAAATTCGAAGTGTATTGGTATGTTATTTTCCTTGAACCAGGATAGAGATTTTGCGGATGCCACAGATATTCGCACGGGAATTGTATGTGCTCTAACTTCTGATTGCAAAACTATAAAAATTGCTATTCACGACCCAAAGGTATTAAAAGGTATTAACCCGAACAACTTTGCAAACTGTATACATTTAAGCAGTAATGATCCCTCAATTTCATCTTTGCTCTATGCAAAAGCAGGTGATACGGTTCAATTTGAATCCGATAGCTATAGAGTAGAAGAAATATCTGCACTGTGGAAATATTTATCTGGTTTTTCTTTTTCAAAAATCATTGATGACGAGAAAACAATTAAAATCCAAAGCGAAACCCCGGAAGATGCTTTTGATAAAATCAAGAGCATCATGTTGGATCATCACAAAGAGTTGGATACCATACTAAAAGAATGCAACAATTTTGGATTCGACTTGCCTTTGTCAGCATTTTCACATCAGATAGGAAAAAGCTGTCTGGAGACGTGCGAATTTCTTGCTTTATGTAACGCTAAAAAAATACGGAATAACATGTCCCACATTCCGAACGACAAAGAAAACATATATGTGTTATCTTTTGATGCAATTGTTCTTCTTGCAGTGTCTGGCATGCTTCCTAGAGTTTCTGCATTACCCAATTTCATTTGTCCTGTTCAAGTAAAAAACCAAATTGATAGCGAGATAACCGAACTTCTAAACGATTTAGGATCTAAATGTTCCAGAGGTAGTTTGATTTTGGTAGACGGAGCTCCTTGCATGACGCAACTGTCTGATGAGGCTAAAAGGGACAGATATAAGTATCTAACCGAGATAAGAACTTTTATAAATTTAAAGTCAGCAGACATTGCATATGATTTTAGGTCAGATGAGGTGATGTTCGATGAGTTGTTTTCAAATAGTAATACTCTTATCGAAAGTGGAGCTTTGGGATTAGTACAAAATATCGAAAATTCAATTCTTGTTACAGACAATCAATCCTTATATTCTGTAGCTAATGCTACTGGGTTAGCTAATGTTGGTCTGTGTGATGTGATAATTCAACTTACAGACAGCTTTATAGGTTTATTCAAAGCAGTAAAAGAATTGCAAAAACTGAATTTCAGCAACTATTTCCCGTTGTTTGTTTTCGTAAAAATGATCGAATATCTTTCAAAGACTCCTCATTCTCAAGAGAGACTCGATAATGAGAAAGCACTGATTAACTGGCTACTGAGTGATAATGAAGGTCAAGAAGCGACAGAGCATCATTCTAATGTAATAATACAACTGTTCAGAGATTATTTAAGCCAAAATGACTTTGTATTAGAAGATGACAGCGCATTAAAGAATGCAGCTATGTATCATTTTGCAAAACTACATCCGGAAGTTGTCAAAAAGGCCATATCTGACTTTCGGGAAAACATTAAGATTCAAATAACTTGCGATGATGAAATTAAATCTGAAGATTGATAATGCTTAGGAGGATTCCGCTATGGACAACAACCTTGAGCGCTGGTATTCGATGAAAGAAATTATGGAATATTTGGGCGTCAGCCGTGACACCGTTCTTGACTGGATCGAGCGCAGAGAAATGCCCGCCGCTAAAATCGGCAGACTGTGGAAATTCAAAATCAGCGAAGTTGACGCATGGATGAAATCCGGCGTTGCGGCGGATAAGTAATGCGGTGAGAAAATGGGATTTATAAATTCTTATAAACGACTTGAAAAGTTGTGCAATGAAATTTATGACAGCAACCATGGCGTTTCAGCTTATATTGACGATATGGCAAGACTGGCATCTGCCTCGTTCTATGTTTTTAATTGGAATGATGACCTGAAACAATTAAAGCACTATCGGTGGATTCGAAATCAAATTGCCCATGAGCCAAATTGCACAGAGGAGAATATGTGCGAATACGGCGATGCGCAGTGGATTGACGACTTTTACGATAGAATTATGAATCAAAGCGACCCGCTTGCTATGTACCGAAAGGCAACAAGACCTCAGCCTGTCGCAAAACCAAAACAGCCCTATCAATCTCCACAGCCGCAACATACATATTCTGTACAGCCGGTTTCCTCAAAAAAGAAGGTGCGGAAAGCCACTGGATGGATTGTGTTATTGATTGTTGCAGCGCTTGTCGGATTGTTTTTTGTGCTTAAATATCTTGTAAATTAATCGGGAGGTGCGCTATGGCACTTGAAAATAAATTGGGGATGACAAACTCTGCCGACCTTGCCCGCGAGGAAGAACGCATCAGCAAGAAAAAAGCGCTTGAGCTTTTTGATAGCGGGTTGCTTGATCAATTGGAAGCGGGAAAATACTCTGCGCTGAAAGCAATCCATAAGTATCTCTTTGATGAAATTTACGATTTTGCCGGAGAACTCAGAACCGTAAACATTTCAAAAGGCAACTTCCGTTTTGCTCCGCTGATGTACCTTGAAGCGCCACTTGAAAATATTGATAAAATGCCGCAATCTACTTTTGATGAAATCGTCGAGAAGTATGTGGAAATGAATATCGCCCACCCCTTTCGGGAGGGCAACGGGCGCAGCACCCGCATTTGGCTCGACCTCATTTTCAAAACCGAACTTCATAAGGTCATTGATTGGAGCAAGGTGGATAAAGAAGATTATCTTCTTGCAATGGAGCGCAGCCCGATAAAAGATATTGAAATCAAACACCTTCTGAAAAACGCACTCACCGATGATGTGGATAGCCGAGAGGTCTATATGAAGGGCATCGACCACAGCTATTATTACGAGGGTTACACAACCTTCAAGACGGAAGATTTAAGCAAGGAATGAGGTGCAAATATGCCGGATAAGAATTGGCAATTTGAACTTGAAGAATATATAAAGCAAGGCGAACCTGACAGAGCCGAAAAAAGCGAAGCGTGGCAGACAGCCATCGGCTTGCAGGCGGTTGACGGGCTGAATACTTCTGCCTATTTGCTGGACACCGCAAAGGAGCACATTGAGGGCAAAATCACAATTGATGAAGCGCAGAAGCGGATTCACAGTTATTATGAGCAGCGCACCACACGAACCGAAACGGAAAACGAAACCAAAGAAGCGGATATCGTTTCGGCAAGAATAACGAAGCTGCTGGGAGAAAAAGCGTTTCAGTTTTCACCTGCCGAGTGGATTACCATTCACCGCAGATTGTTTGAGGGCGTATTCGACCACGCCGGTCAAATCAGGCAATATAACATCACCAAGAAAGAGTGGGTGCTGAACGGCGATACCGTAATTTATGCGGATTGGAACAGCATTAAAGAAACGCTGGATTATGATTTTGCCACCGAAAAGCAGTTTTCTTATGAGGGGCTGTCGGTTGAAGCAGCGGTAAAGCACCTTGCAAAGTTTGCATCGGATATTTGGCAGATTCACCCTTTCGGCGAGGGAAATACCCGTGCCACCGCCGTGTTTATGATCAAGTATATAAAAACCTTTGGGTTCCGCGTCAATAACGATGCGTTCCGTGAAAACTCTTGGTATTTCCGCAATGCGCTGGTCCGGGCAAACTATAATAATTTGCAAAAAGGCATTCATTCCACCATAAAGTTTTTGGAATTGTTTTTCTCAAATCTCCTGCTCGGCACAAACCACGAACTCAAAAACCGTTATATGCACATTGATTTTGCGGATGAAAGCGCTCTCCAAAGTACCAATTCCAAAGTTTCAAAGTGTCAATTTGATACTTTGGACTGTACTTTAGAAGAATTGGCGGTTTTAGAATTGGTCACGAAGAACCCGGCGATAAAACAGCAAGAAATTGCAGCACAAACCGGAAAATCCATTGCAACGATCAAGCGAATTATGAAATCGCTGCAAGATAAAAACTATATCCGCCGTGAAAGCGGCAAACGGTACGGCAAGTGGGAAGTGTTGGTTTGAGGCACAGGCGGAACGCCATATCTCGCCGCAGGAAAACACTGCTTTCAGATTGTTTGCCTTGCGGAATTTGATGTTAAGTGCGCTTATACACAGTGAAGTGTTGAAATCATTGAAAGTATGACCGAGACTTTTACTCATGAGAGATTTTACGCCATCTATCCAAAATTACCCCACGATAATAAATGTAACGCAAAATTAAGACCGCTGTTTTTTACTCGCCGCACAAGCATAGATTGTGGGTTTTACAGAGTACGAATTGATTCAGGCAACACAAACGATGTAATAAGGTAAAAATACATACTGAGACTCCCATTAGTTTTCGCCGCAGGGAATCCCAGTATGTACTATTTTCATGGGATCTTTATTATACGATCAATCCAAGAAGTCCGTATTTTGATTCCCACAAAAGCATAAGCTATTCTATATTTCGCAAAAGTCCTTAGTAAATATCAATTTTGTAAATATATCATCTATCTGCTTTGCAATTTGTTTAGATTCTATCAGTGTCCCCAGCTCTATGTTGCCTTGTTGTCCGTGGTAGGAAAGGTTCGCAGAAGTAATCAGCGTTTGCTGCTGGTCAACTGATATAACCTTCGCGTGAAGCGCAGCCATCTTGTCGTCATCTTGGCGATAATTGTAGATTTTAAGAAAGCGACCTTTGTATCGGAGAATTTTATCAAAACTCGGCTGTTTATCTATATCGTTGACAAAGAACTTTACAAAAACTCCTCGCTGGCTTTTTTGAATGATAGTATCAACCAATTCCGAAAAATATGAGGATAAGGAATAGCCCGTAATCAGAATATTCCTGTCCGCTCCGTTAATCATCGACTGCACAACATTCATGGTCGTCCTTGCTTTTATAGCGAAAGATGGAGGAGCCGTAACAACGAGAGACACTTTGTCAGAATCGGACATTGTCATTGCACCAAGAATTGATGCTACTATATCTTCACAGTGAGCATCCGATAATTCCGAGCAGCTACGCTTGAGCATAGCTTTAGCATTTGATGTGCCGTTTGACGCATCGCTCTTAACTGTGTTCAAGAATATTTCTTTGTTTAGATTTCCACCTGACATAACTCACTCACCAATTCTTTGAAATACGAGCATTCCTCGCGCTCTGGAATAGGAACAACAAGACCACGGTCGAGCATTCTATTTCCGTTTTCACACGCTGTTTCTGAAATCATGCAACAGGAGTGGCAGGCAGCACCATTGGAGTTCTTACCCGCAGGCAAATTACTCATGCACTCTGGATCGTTTGTGCAGACAAGAGCCTCTTGGAAGGCATCCCTCATGAGGTTTGTCATCTGATCAATATTTCCAAGTTCCACCAATCCTCCGAGCGATCCTTCTTTGTCAGAGCTACCTGTGTATAAAAGTATCCCGGACATTTTGTCGCCAAAATATATCCTTTCCCTAATAGCAGATGAAGAGTACCCAGATGACATAGACATTTGCTTTATCATCAGATGGGCAAATGTATGCATAAGAACATATACCGCGTTCCTCACGACCGTGATTGTCCATCCCTTGGATTCACAAAATTCTCTATAGGAATCGGAGTATTTTTGAGATAACCCCTTTACCGCAGGGGAATTAAGCCATGCGGCCAGAGTATCCTTGTTGAATTCAATAAAGATACCTTCACCATTGACCTCTGCGGCAGGGAGCCATCGTTCCTGTTTTCCTTTGCTTAATGCGACCACATTCGGCTGCTCGTCTGCATCAGGATCGGGAGCCTCCACACGGGTAAATCCAAGAAGCACACGAACCTCTCGAAGCCTGGTTACACGGATGATGCGACTGAAATATTTCTGCAGGTATCCAAGCAAAGCATCTTCTTCGGCTTTGAAATGTTTTTTATTAGATTCATATGCCGGATCGTTGTGATGGGTGATGGCATTGTACTCCATCTGCTTAATTTCAGTAAACTCTTTGATATTGCTCATTCGACGTTCAAGAGCTTCATCAAATTCATTCCTTGTGTATGCAGAAAAGTACATCTCGTATATTTTCGTTATGCCTTCATCGCCCATGAGCTGTTTTGCCAGTTCGATATCGCGCAGATGCTCATCAATCAAGTTGTAGAGGGGATTAATCCACGGCGGTATGGATATAGCACTTCTGCTCACCGCGAAGTAAACATTAGAAGCACCTCTCTGCGATGGGATAACAGGCTTATTGCATCTTTGATTCTTTACGCTCGGTCTGAAGGGATGATGTCCAGGGCAGGCTATGTCTTCAAAATTCTCCCGCTGTGTCGCTCCGTTCATGCTGCGTTTTGCGCCGCACGAACATTCCACCCACATATCTGCAAGAGTCGAGGTATTACCTGTTGAGTACATTTTCAATGTTCCATTGCAATCCGAGTCGCCTTTATGAACCCACCATTTCCAAGGAAAGTCGGACATATGGCCATCTTCGCAAATAGTAATAAAACGAGACGGATAAGCAGGGCGATGGCACTCCGGGCAGGTGACGCCATATTTCAGATACTTATCCAAGTCAAAGTTCTTTCTTGCGTCAAAGAGTCTGCCACATTTCAGATTAGAGCAGACGTGCCAATATGGAAAGGTTACGACAGGAATATCTCCAGAAAAACTTGTGCGTGGCATATAGAAGCAGTCGACACCAAGATATGACGCAAGTCTGCCGTCTATAATTTTCTGCCCTTTCTGTTTCCAATAGGAAATATCAAGGATTGTAACTGAGTCCTTTACCGCATCCACAACAGAGCCGGGACCGAATGTAGTTATAATCTGATTGGGACGCAGTTCGCCTAATTTGTTATTATCAAAAGCCATATCATTCCTCCGTGTAATAGAACATATTCGCAGAGCTTTCAACCTCACGCATGGAACGGAGAGTCGCTTTCTCGTTTTCATCATGCGGCTGGTCATACGGATTCATTAGTCTGTTGTATCTTTCTGTGCCGACAACATAATAGCGAAGAGGTTTTGTCTGCGCTGCCTGCAATTTCCACCAATCAATAAACCTGTCTATTTCTTCTTCGGCATCAGCGCGTGCAGAAGGCTTGATAATGTTAAGGCGGTCAATGATCAGGCTCTTTACAGAATCAAGCTGTTCTTTTGTCAGCGAACCTATGGCCGCCGCATCAGGATTGTTTGCCATGTTGGGGAAATTCAGCCTGATTGCGGAAATAACCAAGGCGTGCATCACGCGATCCCTTGCTCTTGCGGAGAATGGCGTAGCTGTTGTTCCCTCGACAAACCTATACAGTTGAGAGTGGTATCCTGTGAAATTCTCGTAATGCGACAAGTCACGAGGCCGATACGCATTATACAGAGTGACAACCAAGCCGGGGAAAGCACGACCAATACGGCTTGTAGCCTGAATGTACTCTGAGTTCTGTTTTGGCTGACCGGTCACAACCATCAATCCAAGTCGGTCGACATCCATACCCACAGCAATCATATTAGTGGCTATGGCAGTATCCAAGCATTCTTTTGAGTCACAGGTGGTTTCAAGCTGATTCAGTTTCTCCGGTATCTTATAAGAGGACATTCGAGATGTTATCTCCACATTGTGATTAAGATACCGCTGCTTATCCAAACCGTATTTATTCTTGATGCGATAGATTCTTTTAGGAATGTCGTCCTGCAGAAGTCTGACGGCACCGCCAAGCTCTCGAATACTGTTGAAGTACCCGACCAAAGAATAATATGGATCGATAACCTCCTTATATTCGTCTTGGAGCGAGTAAGTATAAGCTGCCTGAAGGATGATAGCGTACACACGAAGTAATGCTGTCTTTACGGATTGCCCCGGAGCGCAAACGCCCACATACTTTCGGAACGGATCATTCTCCACGGGAATTTCCCTGATAAAGAAACTGTCGCCAATTTCAAAGCCGTTCGGCGGGAACTGCGTCGTATTCTTTCTTGCGTAAAGGCATCTGGTCTGTGCCTCCGCATTTTTGATTGTTGCCGTTGAAACGACGTACTTCGGCTTGATGCCATCGTGGATGCACATATCCTCGATAATCGTTTCATAGGCTCCGTAAACCGTACCAAGAGGTCCCGTGATAAGATGTAACTCGTCTTGAATAATCAATTCCGGCGGCAGGAACGGTCTGATGTTATCAATCGTGGATGCTGGCAAAGAAGCCGTTTTATTATGGCGTCCATGTTCCGCTCCAATCGCTATATAACCATCGCGGCTACATTTTCTGTCCACTCTGCCGAACAGCGCATTGGTATTCACATCCCAAGGGAGCCGCGCAAACTTATCTACGGTAGATAAGATAATGGTCGGACACTTGGCATATATTTCTTCATCAACAAGATAAACCGGTATAGGAACCCTGTCGTTTTTGTATCTGTAAAATTGGCAGTCGCGGTCAGAGCAGAAAATCTCGATAGACTTCCTGTCCGTATTTATGTTGAAGTTTTCCTCTTTAAGCGGCTTGCCACAGAATGGGCAGGTAAGGAGCTGCTTATAAACATGGTTCCTTGCGCTTCTTGCAGTCTGCGGATTGTCCGGCTTTTCAACGAACTCTTCAAATTTATTCGGAGTCACTCCGCCTCCAACCCAGAACCCAATGCTAATCGGTTCCTTACCGAATTGCGGATATGCCTGTCGTCTAATCATTTCAGCAGCAAGAACCATCTTTGTAATACGGTCCCTCTGCTGTGTAGTAAGCAAACGAAGTGTATATCGAAGCATGACTGTCACGCCACCGTCAAGATTATATTCTCCTCCATCAGTGGCACGGAGTCTTCTGTTGGCGATAACAAAAGCCATAAGGCCAAGATATGCCTCTGTTTTTCCTCCACCTGTAGGAAAGTATAACAAGTCGACAATTTCGCGGTCTTTATGCTGTGGATCAACTATGCCAGCAAGATTCATAAGAATAAAGGCAATCTGGAAAGGTCTCCATCCGAAGTTGTTATCTGGATTCTTTGGATTGATAAAATCTTGAAAATTACACTCCGTGCCTGTTCCGTGCTTCTTCGCATAGCCTTTGATGCTGTTCTGCAAAAAAATTACACGATTCATAAAGCAGAAAGCCTCAAATGAGGTGTCGTCCGTTTCAATGATACGGATTCCTTCGCGGATTCGGCTTAGAGCATCTTGACACCGTTCAATGACTTTATTTCCGATTTTATCTTTGAAATCGGGATTGCTCATTCTGTCGTTACCAAGCAGAGTGTTATTTATCCAGTTCTCATATGAATCCGCAAGGGTATTAAGTTTTCCTATTGTTTCCGCTTTTTTCGACTTTACCGACATGGTAAATGTCGAGAAGAAATATCTGTCAAAGCCGTCTAATGCCGCACTAACCCCAGGAAATTCATATTCAGGTATAAACGCCGATTTCACACAAGTAGTTCTGCCGTCAACCGGCGTTTCCCACATAGCCGCGCAACCACGACCTCGTCCCATAATAGGACGCTGTTCAAAATAGAACTCATCCGATGCGAGTATTTTCCTACAGATATGCTCGGCAATAAATACCGCCGAACCATCCTCCGCATACGCCTTGAGTTCAACCTGGAACATTATAGCTTCCGCGCTGTTTGCAGGATTCTTTCTCTTGTTGATGACATATGCGGTAACAAGGGAATACCCTCCCTTAAGAGGAATACGGGACACATGGACGTGAACATTAGAGTCGCATAAAAGCTGGTAGTCCTTTGTGCGGCCAAAGTCGCTGAAATTTACACGGACGGTCTCCTCCATCGGCTGACGGGTATATATGGCTCGACTGTGTTCCTTTTCATCCTTGCCTGTGTATTTTTCAGAAGACCGTACATAATCTCCCCAAGTCACATCCAAGTTGATGCTCTCGGTGTCGCTTTGAATATAGAAGCTGATGCCGATGGAAGACGGCAACTGAAAATGCGTCGTGGAAATAGGCTCATTATCATCATCTTCACCGGCAGTAAAATCTTCGCCATCTTCAAATGCCATGTCAGCATCAACTTCCTGCTCACCGGCGCCTGAATAATCCTCATCATCGCTTTGTATGTCGAGCATTCCCACGAGATATGCATAGCGAGGATTCTCTTCAAGCACTTCTTCCTTGTCTCTGGGACCGATGAGATCAGTCCTTATGGCATCAATGATTTTCTGCCTGACTTCTGAATACTTAAATCTGTCAGCCATTATGCCTCCTCCTTCACGGCGTGAGCCGTACCGAGTATATACCTACAAGTATTACCAAGTTGAATGTTATCATCGGAAATGAGTTTATACTCCCATTTTTTATGGTCCGGGTCTGCCGTAGTTGCAAACTGACACCACTTAATGCCTTCTCGCGCCTTGGATACGACTTCATCCGAGGTGACCTCATTCAATGCTTTAACCTCGACCAAGTACTTTCCTGTGGTGGTTTCCACAAGGAAGTCCGGGTTATACTGCTGCCCAGCTTTCCAGAAAAGGCCAAGCTGATTCAAAGGCGGTTTAATCCAACGGATAACATCCGGGTCTTCTTCCAAAATGATCGAGAAGAGTCGTTCGGTATCACTGTCAAAAGCGTTCGCAGGATAATATGACTTCTTATACCCGGTAAACAGATACTTCTTTATATTGCTCTTGTCTGTGAACGGCTTATCGTATCTAACCCGTCCGTCCTCTTTGACATTCTTTACGAACTTGCGGAACAGAATAAGGTCTTTCTGAATGATATGGACGTCCTGCGTCTTTCTATCCATATGTTCATAAATCTGCTTGCGAATGTCAGACACTATCAGCGATGCATAACGGCGGACGATTCTTCTCTTATTTTCTTCATCGCCCGGAATCTGACTGAGATATTGCTCAACCACGTCAATAACAAAGTCAGCATCGTCATAGGATAACTCGCTGATGGAATCCAACAGCATACAAGCCAGCGTATTCATGGCGTCATTTACTTCAAGAATCTGCGCATCCACGACAGAAAGAAGCTGCTGATTGATAGCGTCAAAACGCTCAATTTTTGCCATCGCAACCTCAAAATCAGCGATGGTACGCTTTACCTCGAAACGGTTAAACTTCACCTCGGATGTGGTCTGGACAAGGATTTTCGGAACAGAGATAGCCTTTGCGGAATACTCTGTTACGGCTTTTACAAACTCATCTTTACTCAGAGGCTGTTTGCCAGATTTTGAAGCTATCGGTGTTTGCGGCTGCTCCTGCGCAGTTACAGATGGCTCAGTAGTATCCTCGGAAAGCATTTCAGGATGAAAATCAAATAATGTCATCTGACCTGGGTCTTCACCTTTATCCTTCTTTTGTGCAGCCATAAAGTTCTTCACATATTCCTGGTAGATTTCGAGCTGTGTTTTCGGATTGCTGACCTCGGCAAAGGACTTCACGCCGGATGCAGTAATTGCAAAATCAAGCAGAGAAAGTTGCCCGTCATCCACGGCAGCGGAAATGCCAACGGATTCGGACGGTTCAACAGTTGTTTTATCGAGATCGCGGTAACGGAAGATGTCGCTGTTCTTAATCTCATCGACAAGCTCCCTGTAGTGATCGTGAGCAACGATATCAAGAGAGTCTAAATCCTCATTTCCTGTCTGTTCTCCGAACGGAAGTCTTAACCCACGGCCAATAGTCTGCATAGCAAGGATATCGCTCTTTGCAGCGTTCAGCGGGATAATCGTAAACAGATTGTTTACATCCCAGCCCTCCTTCAGTTTGTAAACGTGCAGTACGATTTCGATGGGGTTAGAAGCACTCTCAATAGAGAGTAAAAGGCGGATGTTTTCTTCAGATTCTTCGCCGGACTGTTTAGAATGGATTTCTATAACTTTGCCTTTATACTTGCCTTTCTGAAAATCATCGCTGTCAATCAATGCCCTGATTTTCTTTGCGTGGTCTGTATCCTTGCAGGCAATGAGTACAATCGGCTTCACATAGTCCAGATCGTTGTCGCTGCAATATTCACGCAACACAGCCTTACGATGCTCGTGGAGAGTAAGTCCATCGCGGATTTTCATTTCCTCGATATCATCTTGGTTATAGCCGGCCATGTTTGATCGTCCCATTACGACCGGAATTTTCAAATAGCCCTCAACCGCACCACGAGCTAGGTCATAGGCGTAGATAACATTTGAGGTGGTCTTCGGTGTGGCGGTGAACTCCAATCCCAGGACAGGTTTCAGATAGTTGATTGCCTTCATCGAAGCAGGAGCGTAATAACGATGTGCCTCATCCATACAGATGACGAGGTCATCGAACTGCGCCAATACATCAGCGAAAGATGCCCCCAGTGTTTCCTTAAACTTATGGAAGTTGAACTGCGTGTCAGTCTTGCTGTTGAAGATTTTTCCGATATTGAAGATGAAAAGCTGAATCTCCGAGGTCTTCTCGATACGGAGAGACATCTGCTCAAACTTCACGGGATAGGTATCGTAATTTTCACCGTCATACACCTTCGGTCTGCCCATTTCCGCTTCAAGTCCTTTGAAGATGTACTTCGGATGATTCGGATTGGACTCCTTGCGCAGCTTATCATAAATTGTATTTCCGGGCGCAAGAATGAAGAAGTGCTTATAGCCCTTCGTTTTGTACAGATGGTAGATGCAAGCACCCATCAGACGGGTTTTTCCGATGCCGGTAGCCATAGCAAAGCAGAATGACGGGAAGTCAAACCCAGCTTTAACCTTGCGCTGTTTCTCGCAGTATTCCGATGCAGCGGTCTCAACGACATCCTTGCTGTCCTTCTTGTAATCACAATGCGAACTGATGGCATCGAGGTAAGAGAGAGCCTCCTCCTGCGGAGTTCTCAGGCTCATTGCGTATTTGATTTTGCTTACTATCTCAGACATTTACTGTACCTCGCTTTCAAAATCGCACTTCTCAAGAAGGTCTTTCGGTATTTTCTTTACCTCGATGTTATCGGGCAAGATCATATCCGATTGAATCTTCGTTCCGTAAATCAGGAGCGACTGCCCTTCAGCAAGTCGAGCGGACAGAGATTTTATATATCCTGCGTTTACAAACTCCGTGGTGATGTGAATAAACCGTTTCTCCGAGGAATGACCGTGGAACACGTCCTGCGGCTTATAGCGGAATCCTTCAATCTTACAGATCGCCTCACAGAGCATCTCGAAGGTGTAGGACGGATTGATCTGATAAATCGGCAGCTTGTCGTTCTTCACCAGAAGGCTCGGAGCCAACTCATAGAAGTGGTATCCGCCACCGCCTTGCCAATCCAGTTCTTTTGATATACCTCCTTGATCAGTTCCATCTACAACTTTATCCAGTCTTGCCTTGCAATGAGTGTAGGCGTGTTCACCAAGTTCAACACCTATCCATTTTCTTCCAAGTTTATGTGCTGTAGCAGCAGTGGTTCCACTGCCTAAAAATGAATCTAATACAAAATCTCCTGGTTCAGTAGCCATTTCCAAAATTTGTTTAATAAGGCTTTCGGGCTTTTTCCCCATAGGAAACAAAACACCGCCTTCTTTGGTTACATTAATCCAACTGAATCCATCCCAATATGTTCCAACTCTTTCTTTTTTGTAGATTTTTCCTTTTATATGCTCTGTAGTATCTTTGAGCCATATCACAAGAACCTTTTGTTTTCCCATGAATATAAGTTCTTTGACGGTTCCTTTATCCTTTCCTGTCTTTGGCGTATATGTAGCAATATACATATTATTCTCACTATCGGTGGCGTCCCATACTCTTGTTCTTATTGAAGTTTGAGCATTTGTCGTGGTCATAATTTGATCATAATATTTTTCATATGCTTCTTCTTCGGTTATTCCTTCCAATTGAGCAACTTGCTTTACACTTTTTGTTTCGTAATCCAGTACGCGCTCGATAACAATATCGTCACCGGCTCCATCTTTTATCGTTTTGAAATACTCTCTGTTCTCGCAACGATATAAAACGGTTGTATATTTAAAACTCTTGTTGTCTTCTTTCATTCTTTGAATATACGACATAAGCTCGGTTTTCTTATAAACAGGATGAAAAGGTTCAAAGTTGTTTATGTCTTTAGCATATATCAAAATATATTCAATGTTCTTTTTTAGTCTCTTATCTTCACCACCACCAGATGCTCCTGCACTGACTTTTGCATTAACAGAAACCATATTAATATAGTTTTGTCTACCAAATATCTCGTCACATAATACCTTAAGGTATGCTTGCTCATTGTCATCTATCTGAATAAATATAGTGCCATTGTCTGCCAGCAACTGGTGTAATAAAACCAACCTAGATTTCATAAGAGAAAGCCATGTGGAATGCTCAACATTATCGTCATAATGTTCGAATGCCGCCCCGGTATTGTAGGGAGGATCAATAAATATACATTTTATTCTTCCTGCATAATCTTGCTGTAACGCCTGTAGAGCTATAAGGTTATCTCCGTGGATTAGCATATTCTCGCTTTGAGGATCTCCATGAGACTTACTTTTGTCCTCCAAAAGAATTCTCGGTTCGAGAACTGGTTCGTTGTATTTCCCAACCCATGTTAATTCTAATCTTCCTGTTTTTTGCATAATGATCTCTCCTAAAACTTCAGAACGATGTTAACCAACAGAATCGGGTTAATATCAAACTGTTTTTCAAATTCCGCGATTTCCCGCTCACCCTCGGTTTTGAAGCCGGTTCCTTTCTCGTGAAAGGACTCCTGCAACTTTTCAAGCGCCTTGGACTTTTCGGCTATCTTTTTACGTATATCAATCTTCTCATAGAAGTTATCAGAAGCGCGTTCCTGTTCCTTCATGACACCAATTTCAGCGTCCATTTCCTGGTATGTCGCTATCAGTTGCTCCATTTGGATGCGCTCCCAGTTTTCAATTTTCCTGCGATTATACGCCCTGATCGGTTCCGACTGCCGCTGATAGCGCTTTACCATCTCGGCGGTCAGTTCATCGTAGATACGTTGATAGAGTTTCATTTCAGATTCTGCCGGCGTGAAATACCGCACATCCATATCATCAATTTGTTCAAGTCCAGAAACGAGATCTATCTCATCAAAATTTATGTAGTTACCTTTTTCATCACAAAGTAACAATATCGGAAAGAGTAGTTTTGAAGAATCACAGAAGGCTCCTACGAATAGAGTTCCATGAGATCCGAGAACCTGTTCACCCCAATTATCGACCTTCCAGTAATGAAGCCCGCCGTCTACTTCCGGTTTATCAAATGCACTCCAGTATTCCACATCGTGCAGATACTTTGCGATGTCGGATTTTGTGGCGTCAAGCGCCTGTTCCTTTGCACCGCTGCTTTCGGTAAGCAGAAGGGAGCGGAGTTCTCTTGCTTTCTTATCCCGCTTTGCGTTCAACTTGCGATCCAGTTTATCGAAGGCTTTCTTAAACTCCGCTGTGGTGTCGCAGGTCTGATAAATCTGCAATACCATTTTTTCAAAGCTAGTGCCGGATTCCAATGCTCCAAGAGCAATGTCTGATGCGCCGAATACACCCTCGAACAGTTCAAACTTCTTCGAAAGGATGTCATAAACACGCTGGTCGGCAGCGTTCTGCGTGTTCAGCAGATTGATTGCCACAACGTCATGCTCTTGGCCGTAACGGTGGCAACGACCGATACGCTGCTCGATTTTCATAGGGTTCCACGGCAGGTCATAGTTGATTACAGTATTGCAGAACTGCAGGTTCAAACCTTCGGAACCGGCATCCGTGCAGATCAGTATCTTTGCGTTATGGCGGAAGTAATCCACGATGGCGTGTTTATATTCCACGCTGCGACCGTAGTTTGCCTTGCCGAAGTTCTTGACCTGCCATGCCTTGTATATTTCCTTCGTCATGGTGTCATCGAAGTCACCATTAAACAGAAGAATATCCTCGTCATCGAATCCCGTCTTACGAAGTTCTGCGGCTATGTACTTCTGAGTACGCTTGGACTCCGTGAAGATAACGACCTTCTGTGGAATTCCTTGTTCCTGCTGGTAATCAAAAGCTATCTGTATGGCTGTCTTCAGGGCATTGACCTTAGCGTTTGTCTTGATGCGCTTAGCCACATCGATGATGATGTTTACCTCTTCGAGTTCAGCCTAGATGAACTGCTTCTGAACAATGGTATCCTCATCCTCGGTCTCCTCAAAGCCCGACTCATCGATCTCATCCTCAACATAGCTCCAGAAAAGGTCGAAGCCCTCCTGTGCGTTTGCGGACTTGCTGCCTTCGTATAGCTTTTCGAGCCTGTTCTTCAGAATTTCAAATGTTTCTATCAAAGCGAAACTCGAAGAAGCAAGCAGCTTTCTGATAACAAGGATGATCAGCCCGCGGTTTGATGTTGGTATGGAGTACAGCAGCTCACGCTTCAAGAAGTCGTTTACCCGCTGATATAATTCAATCTCATCCTGCGACAGGGTAAAGTCCACCGTCTTGCAGGTTCTCTTTTTGAAATTCATGTACTTCGCCACATCTTTACGAAGTGTACGATACAGTACCGGCGAAAGCTCACGCTTAAGGTCGGAGTAATCCTGTCCTTCAATGTAGCGTTTGTTAAAGACTTTCTCACTGCCGAATATACGCTGGTCGATAAAAGAAACCAGCCCGTGAAGGTCTGTCAGCGAATTCTGAAGAGGTGTAGCGGTCAGCAGAATCTTCGGTATGCCCTTTGACAGTTCATACAGATTCTTTGCGCGTTTAGTACCATGAAATACATTTCTCAGGTTATGCGCCTCATCGATTATGATAAAATCCCACTTCACCTCCGGGAACCGTTTCATCAGCTTGGATGAATAGTCGTAGGAGGTAAGAACGATTCGGACAGATTTATTGTCGGTAAGTCTCTTGCGCCAGTCTGAACTGTCTTTTTCCACCGTCAGCCTGTCAAGTATCACCGACTCCAAGCCAAACTTATCCTCAAGTTCCAGTTCCCACTGTTTTCTCAAGGATGCCGGAAGAGCAATCAAGACTCGCTTTGCGCCTGACTCAAGAACATATTTCAGCACAAGTCCGGCCTCGATGGTCTTTCCGAGTCCAACCTCGTCCGCAAGAACAATGCCGCCTGTTTTCAACGCCTGGATAGCAGCGCAGAAGGCATTGATCTGGTGGGGATTCAATTCAATATTCGCATCCAAAAGGAAGTGAAACGGAGAAGCCTCAAGTTCCAGCTTTTTATATCTGCTGTATTGTTCAAGCAGCAGGTTACCTTCCATCTGAATCTCCTTTATACAGTTGCTCAAAAATACCCATTGCTATCCCTTTGGCCATCATCGGAGGCACCGCATTTCCAATCTGGACAAATTGTGATGTGCGTGGTCCCTCAAAGAAATAGCTGTCCGGGAAGGACTGTATTCTTGCCGCCTCGCGGACGGTAATTGATCTGTTCTGTTCAATATCAGGATGAATAAAATAATGACCGTCCTTTGAAAGGTGCGCCAAAATAGTGTGACAGTACGATTCATCTCCCTCAACCACCTTAAACCTATCCGTAAATGAATGTCTGTTTTTATGCGTCTTCAATTCATCGGGGAGGTCGTTGTAATTAAGGCGCTTATGACCGTCGTTCCACAGTTCAATTGCCCGTCTGTAAATGTTGATATCCCGTTCTATATTCGGGCGACAGTTGTGAAGCGTCAGCACATCATCCTTTGCGCGTATGCCGGAATCTATAACATAACTGCTTGCTTTTGTTCTTGCGTATTTGTCGCTACTCTCGCCTGGATGCAATTTCGGCAGGTCAGCCAAAAGATCATTGACGATAGCATCAGTTTTGATTTCAAGAAAGTCCGGATATTTCAATCCGCTCTGCTTTAACCACCCGACAATAATCATCCTGCGGCGATTTTGAAGTACACCGAAGGTGCGAGCATTCTGCTCTCTACACTCAATTTCATAACCGACTCGCTTCAGATACTTCTGAATGTTTTTCCATGTTGCTCCGTTGTTAGCAGATTCGATGCCCGTAACATTTTCAAAGACAAACATTCGAGGCTGATAGCGTTTTAGAAAACGTGCGTACAGTTTGTACAGATAATTACGCGGGTCATCCGCCATTGGGACTTCCATATGGCTGCTTTGCGCCCTTCCGACAAGTGAATACGCCTGACATGGGGGACCGCCTACAATAACATCCATCTTGGAGATGCCTCTGATTTTCATTATTCCATCAATGGTCCTAAAAATAGATGGTAAGGTTTCATCCGACATCGTTTCCTTGATTATGGTTTTTGTTATTGAAGCGGGAATCTGCTTCATAAACTCATCGCGGGATATCTTCCCAGTGAGATATTTTTTATATAAACCGAGATTATCTGTGCCTTTAAGATAGTAGTAGGCACTTCTCGTTTCGAGTGTCTTAGCGGCAAATTCATTCATCTCCACATGAGCTACCGGCTTGAAACCAGCTTGAAGAAAACCTTCCGAAAGCCCTCCAGCTCCCGCAAAGAGATCAATAAAATTATAACTATATTGTTCTTCTTTCTTTAGCATAGTATATCCTCGGCATTCAATATTGCTTATCCCATATTTTCTTAATTATCTCTTTTTTCAAACTCAACGATATCAGCAATATTGCAGTCGAGGACAGTACAGATTTTGCGGAGAGCCTCCATAGAAACATCCTCACTGCGGCGGAGTTTTGTCATCGTGCTGGAAGAGAGTCCCGTGGCTTTATGCAAGTCTGATTTACTCATTTCTTTGTCAACAAGGAGTTTCCACAGCTTTTTATAACTTGCTTTCATCATTTGAAACCTCACATTTGAAAGAATTACAATTTAATAATCTGTATTATATCACAAGAGCATCTTTTTTTCAAGACAATTCGACGCTTTTCCGCCGAACTTCGAATATTATTCGATAACTTTCTGCTTTTTTCGTTGCCGTCATGCGCAAAACAAGTCACTATGGCACACTTGTTATTTCATGTTCATACAACAACTTGAAATAGCGCTGCTGAGAGGGCTATCTTATCATTTTCGCAAAGGCATGATATATTACAAAAACCTCACGCACGGTTTATCCAAATCCGTGCGTGAGGTTTTCAGTTTTCATACGGTATTCTGAAATAATCCAGGTATTTCTTGAATGTATCCTGCGCCGACAGGCAGGTGTCGGTCAGGTATCCTTTTTCCCGGTCCCACTCCTGCAGTCCGCGGTAATAAAACATTTTTATGCTGTCCTCAATAATAAACGGCACAATATTGTGTTTCAGACATTCCTTGAACATGATCAGCCGCCCAACACGCCCGTTGCCGTCCTGGAAAGGGTGGATGCGCTCAAACCGCACATGAAACGCAAGGATATCTTCAAGCGTCACCGTTTCCTTGCCGTTATACTCATCGAGCAGTCTTTTCATTTCCACCGACACGTCCTCGGGTAAGGTTGTTTCCCGCCCGCCGACCTCATTCGGCAGCTTTTTGTAATCGCCGACGGCAAACCAGTCTTTCCTTGCGTCGCTTGTTCCGGTTTTCAGGATAAAATGCAGATGTTTGATAAATTTCTCGCTGAGCTGCGATTTTGCGCTTTCGATAACCTCGTCGATACAACGAAAGTGATTGGCGGTTTCGATGATATCGTCCACCCGCACGCCTTCCTCGGTGATGCCGACGGTGTTTGTTTCAAAAATAAAGCGCGTCTGCTCGTGGGTCAGGCGGCTGCCCTCCATGTGATTGGAGTTGTAGGTGAGTTCCACCTGCACCTTATGATAAATTCCGCCGTGAGTCTGACTGCGCTTTTCCTCTTTAAGAATATCCGACAAAGTCTGCGGTGCGGGCTTGCTTTTATTGCTCCGTTCGGGCTTCTCGGCGTTTTCGGGAATATTCCAGGTCTTGCCCGTCAGAAAAGCGCCGGGGACACGACCTGCCGCACAGTAGTTGCGAACACTGCGCTCAGAGGTGTTCCAAAGCGCCGCTATCTCTTTTACGGATAAATATTTCATCTTCCTGCCCTCCGAAGTTTCTGTTATCAGTATACCACATTATCGGCAAAAATCAATCGGTTAAAATCCGTTTTCACTTATATTTTTGCCGATAACGGTAGTTTTGATTCCGACCCGTTATTTTCCCACACGACTTTTGGTGCGGTTCGGCATAACCGGTGCTTTTCACGCACTGCCAAAAGCGTGATTTTGGGGCGAAAAATCGCTCGGTTCTATCAAAAATTCTAATAGACTTTCCCGAAAATCCGTTAGAACTCGGCGAAATCGGAGGAGACTCTCGGACTCGGATTTTCACTTTGTTTTCGATTCAAAGAGGTGCGAAAAGCCTTGAAAACAGGGCGTTTTCGGGGTTCTTTCATCTGCCGTTATCTTCCATCAAATTCTGCCAAGTTCGGTTTTTACCACTTGACTCGAAATCAGGTAATCCCTAACGGGACCGAGGGTTCGAATCCCTCACTCTCCGCCAATAAACAGGACATAGCAAAAGCTATGTCCTGTTTTTACTTTAAATTAAAAATGGATTCGAACCCTTACAATCTTTTGCAAGACGAAGTCTTGTCAAAAGAAGTCTATAATAGGATAGTTTGCGGAGCAAACTCGAGGGCGAACGAAGTGAGCCGAGTCCCTCACTCTCCGCCATAAAAGCAGGATATAGCAAAAGCTATGTCCTGTTTTTGCATTTTCGTTGTGTGTGAACAAGCCGTAATAAAAGCGGCAGAGTATACCGTGTTTGGTTGTCGGTAAAGTGCATTTAATTTCCTTTATCGTTCTTAAAAGCAGCCGCTGTTGACAAAACGAAAAAAACAATATAACATATTGTATACATACAATATGTTGCGGAAGTAACACATATTCTGTTACTTATAAAAAGCGGGGGCTAATATGGATAAAAAGAAATCAATTAAAAATCTCGTCGTCATTTTAATTGCAGTGGTGGCATTGGGGCTCCTTTGGGCTTTTGTCAAAAGCCAAGTAACAACAACACCGATATATATTGTTGTTGATACCTTTGAACTGATTATACCGAGCATAATTTTGATACCCGGAATAATTTGCTATATCGCTTACTTTTTTGTCAATGACGCAAAAATAAAATCCGCGCTTAAGATAAGCTCCTTATGTATAGCGGCCTTCTGCGTGGTTTTCTCCGCGTCGTTTTTTGCCGCGGTATTTGTAAATTCGGGCAGCGAAAAGACGAGCAGCTATAAAGAAGCCGCCGAGAGTAAATACAGCTTGGGTAATTTTGTCGATTTGTCTGATTACGAGGCTGAGCGTTCGGATAACGAGCTGTATTCAAACGGCTTTTTAAGCGGTTATTATACTGTTGATAATTATTCCAAAAACGACGGCAGCTATAACTATTATACAGCTACCGTATATGAGTATACCGGCGGAACGGCGGCTTCGCGAAAGCTTATTAAGAAAAGGCTTGAAAAAGAACTGTTAAGGAAGACCTCGGTCGGCGGAAAAAGCATTAAATATACAGACGGAACCAATGGCGATTACCGATATAAATACTGTAATTACACAGACAAATTTGAAATGCAGTCTTCGTCATATTTCAGTATCGTAGCGGAAAGCAGCGATAAGGTAACGGTATATATATTAAATTCGGATTATAAAAATCATTTCGGCGAGCCGTTTGACGCGGAAAAAATTATCAGCTCAATTTGCAGCTGATGCTTGCGGCCTTTGCGGCCAAGTGAATTGTTTTTAACCATGTTAAGCACCCTCTGCTTTTTAAATGAAAGCGGAGGGTGCTTTTTTGTGTTTAAGGGCAAATCAAACGTTTTTTCGTCATATATAAGCGGCAAAAGGAAAGCGTGAATGTTAACGCTGCGAAAAGCATTTTATTATGAGAGGCAACTGCCATAATTGACAAAAGTTTCACGATAAATGTGTTGACATCTATAACCAAGTCATATATAATGTAAGCAAATATATTTGGTAAAGGATTGAGTTAATGGTAAAAAAACTGACGGCAGTATTGCTTACGATGTGCATGGCTGTTTCGCTGCTGCCTATGTTCGCTCAGGCGGCGTCAAAGCCTGATATTAAAGTGGGCGATTATGTCAAAATGGGAACATATAATAATGCCTCGATTCTTTGGCGTTGCGTGAGTATTGACGATAACGGTCCGCTTATGCTTGCAGACAGAATTGTTGACACTCTTGCGTATGATGCCAAGACAAACGACAACAGCAATTCGAAATCGCACAGCAGAAGCTATAAGCGCGCCGATTACGGCTCAAATTATTGGAGAGACAGCAATATGCGTTCCTGGCTCAATTCGACTGCGGCTGCAGGTAAGGTCGATTGGCTTTGCGGTAACCCGCCGAAGGATGGTTATGTCAGCGGAACAGGGGCCTATAATAATAAAGCGGGCTTTTTAAACGAATTTTCAAAGTCGGAAATTGCCGCTATGAAAACCGTTACCCAGCGTTCTCTTGTCTCTCATCCCGAATACAATAAGGGTATTGTTGAGGGCGACGCAAATTCCGATTTGTTATACTACACCGATATTTCGGAGGCTGTGGCTAATTATGATAATTCATATTTTGAAACCACGACCGAAAAGGTGTTCCTTCTCGATGTGAAACAGGCTAACGCCGTGTGGAAAAATCTTAAAGGCTATTATGTCGCATACAACAACGACGGTATGGCTTGGCCTTATTGGCTTCGTACTCCCGTTACCGACTGTAATCATGATATGCGTTATGTCAGCTCGTCGGGCGAGGTGGGCAGATATGCTCCGTGGTATTCCGATTTGGGCGTAAGACCTGCGTTTTATCTCGATACCGAGTATTTTGTCGCAACCTCCGGCAGCGGAACTCAGGGCAATCCTTATGTCGGTTCTGCTCCGAATAAGCAGGAGGCGGATTATACAATTTCAGAGCCTGCGGAAGAGGCAAATCCCGATTGGAATGTCAGCACCGAGCAAAGCATTCAGCCCACGCTCGGACCATGGTATTCGGCTGACGGGAAATACTCTAATCCTACCATTCCCGTATACACTATTCAGAAGACTCGCAGCGACACGGAAAATATGGTTGTCGTCATTTGCGGTGAGGGATATACAAAAAGTCAGCAGGGTAAATTTATCAATGATGTAAAACGACTTTGGCAAGAGGCTATGAAATACGAGCCGTATCGCAGCTATGCCGACAGATTTAACGTTTACGCCCTCTGCACAGCCTCAGAGTCTACATTTGATAACGGGGGGAGCACCTTCTTCGATGTTATAGTTGACAGCTACAATTCTCCGGTTATTTCTAACAATCTCCACGGAAGCCAATGGAAGAACCATATTTTGGAAAGATGCATCGGACCTGAGTTTATAGAGAAAATTCACGATGCCCATATCAAAAAAACAACCGACCCGAACACGATTCCGACGAAGCCTAACGGCGAGTCGAACGAGTATGAACCGTATTACTATGTTCACGATTATATTGCGCAGTTCGCCGTGGTTGTAAATACAAAATCCGATTTCGGCGGTGCCTATAACAATCGCGAATACGGCTTCCACTATTTTATTACACCGTCAGACAGCTACCGTGCGCCTAAGACCTTTGCACACGAGCTTGGGCATAGCTTGCTCGGCCTCGGCGATGAGTACAGCAACGGATATTTACTTGGGGATAAGGAACTGAAGTCCCTGAATCTCTCTTCGGTTGAAGACCCGGCAAAGATAAAATGGACTCAGCTTTTAGGCTTCAGAAACACCTATACCTGCCGCAATGCTTACGGCTCAAAAATGCTTGTCTCAAGCTACGAGTGTATAATGAGAGATACAAATTATCAGTTTTGCGAGGTTTGCCGCTTGCAGGGCTACAAGAGAATGTCTCAGCTTGTCAAGGATGCAGAGCTCTATGTTGCCACGCCTGAGGTTAAGGAGTACACCGGAGCTTACTCAAGTCCATCTGATTTTACGGACCTTGAAACAAGCTCGTACTATACTTATACTTCAAATCGCAGCGGCAGGCTTTTGAGCGGTAACGGTAAAAGCAGATTTAATACCGATATGAACGGTAAAAAAATCGAACTGCGCACTATCGTTCAAAATGTTTCGGATAAGCAAGCAAGGCAGATAAGGTTCAAAATGTGGATAAGGCATTCCGACGGCAGCGTGGCAACCGATTCATCGGGTAATCCGCTTCAGACTACTCAAACCTTTGACATTCCCGTTTGGAGTGATAAGGCGAATTTCTGGCCGATAGGTGCTTTGGACCACATCAAAAGCGATTTTAATTCAGGTCTGAAGAGTTGCTCGCTTATTTATCAAATTCCGTCCGACGCTCAGCTTTTGAACGGTGATACCGTGGCATTTCAGGTACTTGACGAAAACGGTAACATCTTAGCGGACGATAATACGGAAACACAGCGTTACACAACCGTTTCAATCCAATATAAATTTGAGGACGGCACAGAAATACCGAATACTGCCGGAGGAACATTTACTGTTCCGTATGGCACAAAGCTTGGTTTAACGCCGGCAAAATCGCTTTACGGTTATGAATTTGTGAAGGCCGACGGCTTGGATGAGCCGATTGTTTCAGACGGTACGGTTGTTACATATTATTACAAAAACAAAGCTGCTCCGGAAGAAAAGCCCGCACTTGCAATTGACAAGGCTTCAATATCGCTCGAAAGCAGCATAACAATGAATTTCAAAGTACCTAAAAGCAGTCTTTCGTCTTACGATGATTTCTATATGACATTTAAATGTAACGGAAAAGAAGAAAAGGCTACACAATATAAGCAGAACGGGGATTACTACGTATTCTCGTACAAGGGCATAAATCCGCAGCTTATGAATGATGAGGTTACTGCGGTGTTGCACGCCAAAAAGGGAAACGAGGAATACACAAGCCCCGAAAAGGCGTTGAGCGTCAAGGAGTACGCCTATACATTGCTCGACAGATACAGCAGCGATGAATACTCAAAGCTTCGCACGCTGCTTGTGGATCTGCTTAATTACGGTGCGATGGCACAGAAATATGTAGGGTATAAGACGGATAATCTTGTTAATTCCGAGCTGACCGCTGTTCAAAAAAGCTGGGGCAGCAATGGGGCAGAGGAGTTTAAGAATATCAGCGACTTAAATTACAAAACGATAAGCAGTCCTACGGCACAATGGAATACTTGCGGCTTGGTGCTCAACAATTCAATTATGCTCAGGGCTAAGTTTTCCGCTAAGGACGTTGAAAACAAGACCGTTGAAATCGCATTTAGAAACACAAAATTTACCTATGACAAAAATGATTTTGTGAATAACGGCGACGGCACATATTATGTTTATTGTAATGAGCTTTTTGCACATGAGCTGAGCGATAAGCTTTTGCTTACGGTTTATGAAAACGGCGTTCCCTGCAGCAACACAATGCTTTTCAGCGTCGAATCATACGCAAGTGTTATTCAGCAGTCAAGTGCATATAAGGGTACTGCTCTTGATGATTTAACGCAGGCTATGATGCGATACGGAAAATCCGCCGCAGCTTACAGGACTTAAAAAAAGGAGAAAAAAGAATGAAAGAAGAGTATTCTGCTCCGTCATTTGAAATAACGGAATTTTGCACGGCTGATATTATTACCATCAGCACTGAACCGACTACAACCGACGTCTCGGGACCCATTGAACTTCCCGACATCAATATTTAAATACGGACTTTCGGATTGTATTATTTTGTTTTGTTCGGTTATGACAAGAAAAGCAGGATTGTTTTAAAACAATCCTGCTTTTTTTAATTGCGAGACAGAGACAGTGAATTTTGCCGCAGTCTCCCGAAAATCACGGGAGAGATAGGTTTCCTTCATCGTCCTGCCTCCGTCCCGGCTTTCACGAACCCCTTCTTTTTATATCCGCAGTCGCAGTACGGTCCGCCGGAGGCGAGAGTGTACTGCCGCACAAAGTCAGTCGTGCCGCCCGCCTCGCTCATGGTGTAGTCCAGACGGCACAGCGCGGGAGTGAGGTCATATAGCCCCAGCTTTTTCATCAGCACACAGATGCCGCATTTGGTAAAGCGCCCCTCGTAGCCGCTGTCGTCGGGATATTCGTAAAGCTCCATGTTCCACGAGTAGGGGTTGCGGTCAGCGGCTCTCAACGCGGCGGTGGCTTTCATACCTGCAATGTCCTTTTCGGTGAATTTGCTCTTTCCGCTTTTGCGGCAGAACCATTTCATGGGCTTTGTCATCATGGATTTTGCGTAGTAATCTGTCAGTCTGTCCACCTTTGGGCGCTCCGGCATGGAGAGAATAAACGCACCGAGCATTGCACAGTTGACAATGTTCATCTTGAACCGGTCGCCTTTTTCAAATTCGGGCAGCTCGGAGATGATCTTCCTGTATTTCGGCTTTGCGTTTTTTGCGATACCTTTTGCTGTATCGGAATCATAACCAAACACAGCCGTCAGCTGCTTTTGGAATGAGCCTGCAAACAGTGCCCACATCCCCAAGGGCATACCCAAGTATTTCATTGCACTGTCTCCTTACATTCTCCGCATTTCGCCATCTCCCGCAGCAGAACCAATCCCAGCACCAGCACCAGAACCAGCAGGTGTCCGGCGGATTCCGTGCTTTGGATTTTCCCGGTCGCCGCAAACAAAAAGTCGCCGATCACATAGAGCAAGCACCCGATCATACCGGCAATAAGAGCCCGTTTTTCTTTACTCGATTTCATTTTCTGCCTCCGAATCCGACCTTCACAATCTGCATTTTCATCATGCCGTCGCCGACCCTGGCGAGAAAACGGAAAAAGCCGCTGACGGATGGGTCACGCAGATCGTTGTAGCCAAGTATATAGCCGCGGCTTGTAACCTGCAATCGGCTGTCCCACAGGGAAAGCTCACTTTTCGCGTCCGAAACAGCAAAATATGCGCCCACGTCCTTGATTTTCGCGCTCTTGAGCCAGGTTTTGGCGATCATTTTCACTGCCGTCCGGTTCGCCGCATCAAAGACCAGCACACTGCCCGGAAAAGCGTCTGCCATACCCTGCACAAGAGCTTTGACCTGCTCGGTCAAAAAGTAGTAAAACACGCCGGAGGCAAAGAATACTGCGCCGCCGGAGGCATCGATTTTGGAGAACCATTCGGTATTGTTCAAATCGCATGGGATATTTTCTTCACGATCTCCGGCAGGCAAAAGTTCGTTACGCACGGATATGACATCGGGAAAGTCCAGATTGTAAATTTTACAGCTGCCGTTGTCGCAGCTTCTTCCGGTGCCGTCCAGCCCGCAGCCCAGATTGACCACCGCCGCATTGGGGTGCGTCTTCAGATAATCGCGCACCTCCCATGCCAAGTCGTTCTGCCGCATGGCTACCTCCAGTGAACCGAAACGCTGCATCAGGCCGCGGGAGTTTTTCTCCGCCTCAGAAAAATCGTAGTCAATCTCGTCAATCAGGCGAACCGCTGTTTCGTCCCGGTAGAGATTCGGGTATAGTTCTGAGCAGACCTTCCGCGCATACAGCGGAATGATTAGCGTCTCCTGTACGGTGTTTTTCTCGATTTTGTATTTCATGGGTATCACTCACTTTCTGATAAATGGCAGTTCCGGCATACAGTCACGCTCGGCGATGTGTGCCAGCATTTCGGCGAACCCCTTTGGAACGCGAATCTGATATTGCATGTGATCGTATCCCTCAAACACGGGATAATTGCCGTAGGGATAGGCGTTCATCACCGCTTGACGGTATTTGAAATGATCTTCTATACTGCCAAACTCGAAATAGGTATGTTTTTGCAATTCTTTTGAAAGCGGCGGAAAGGGTTTATCCTCCAGACTGTCCGAAATCTGCCGCCGCAAATCTGTATAAGTCAGATTTTTCCCTGCGTCTATAAAATACGGCTTTATGGAATCGTCGTCACACCACAGTATCTTTTTCAGCGTACCGCCCTTCGACCAATATAGGCTCTTGATGGCAAAATACAGAAACGGTGTCATAATGCGGCGCGTACCTTTTCCGATTTGCGCAAACTGCCCGCCGTCAAAGAAAGCGTGCTCCACGGGCAGCTTCGTCTGCGTCAGAAACGTCATGGCAAGGTCTGCGCCGATAGAAGAAGCGACCACCATCGCCAGCCGCTCCACGCCCTGCCGATGCAGAAAGTCCTCCACCTGCCGTATTTCGTCCGCCTTGCTGACATATTTCTGCCCCTCGCAGTAAACGGTGGAGGTGGGTAAGATGCAGAAATACCGATCCTGCAAATATTTCACAACCGCTTCGCTGCTTGCTCCTGTCACGCCCATAGCATGAAAGAACAGCACCGCAGGATTCCTACTGTCGCCATATGTTTGAAACAGCATTTCTATCACCTCATATTTTCATAAAAAGCATCATAATTGCCGCCAGTGCTGCCGAAATGACCGCCATTCCCACCGTGCCGAACAGCCACTTTTTTGCTTTGTCTTTTGCGGTGATGTATGGTTTTAAGTCCTCTGTTCCCAGAATTGTCCACGCCTTTGTGTGACCGACCCAAAAATCATCAACAAGGAAACGGTCCATTAGGTTCATCACCGATAAAATAACGAGCATTTGCCGGAAGCCTGCAAGAAAGCCCCGCGCACCGTTGAGTGCATAGACGCAGACCAGCACATAGGCAACATAACCGGGAACGCATATCGCTTTGAAAATCAAAGCATTTCGCTTGATTTTTGCGTGTGTTGTAAGTCCCAGGGTTACGCACCGCTCCTGCACCTCCGGGCTGTAAAGATGCACCATGCCCACCACGCCCTTGCGGATACCTATGGCGCAAACCAGAATGAGCAGAACGCCAAGTCCTATGCCTTCCAAAATCACCTGTAAAATCATCATTTACTTCCTTATCCCAAAGCCACATCAAGCGTCATCATGACGCTGAATCCTACCGCAAAGAACACCGTGCCGAGATTCGAGTGCCGCCCCTGCGACATTTCCGGTATCAGTTCCTCTACCACCACATAGAGCATTGCACCTGCGGCAAAGCTCAGCAGATACGGCAGCGCCGGAATCACAAGCTGCGCCGCGAGAAGCGTCAGCACCGCGCCGATAGGCTCGACAACGCCGGAAAGCACGCCGCCGAGAAACGCTCGGCCCTTGCGTTCCCCCTCTGCCCGGAGCGGCATTGAGATTATAGCACCCTCGGGAAAATTCTGAATGGCGATGCCAAGGGATAGCGCCAGTGCGCTTGCCGCAGTAATCTTCGTATTTCCCGAAAGAAAGCCTGCATACACCACACCGACTGCCATTCCCTCCGGGATATTATGTAAGGTAACAGCCAGCACCATCATGGTGGTGCGCCCGAGCTTGCTTTTCGGACCCTCGGCCTGGTCACTTCTCACATGAAGATGGGGAATCAAACGGTCAAGCAGGAGCAAAAACAGCACGCCGACCCAAAATCCGATAAAGGCAGGGAGGAAGGACAGCTTGCCCATATCCTCAGACTGCTCAATGGCTGGGATCAGCAAGCTCCAGATGGACGCTGCCACCATCACCCCGGCGGCAAAGCCGGCAAGGGCGCGCTGCACCAGATCGCCGAGCGATTTTTTCATAAAGAACACGCAGGCCGCGCCCAGCGTTGTACCCAAGAAAGGAATCATGATTCCAAGAAAAGTTTCCATTTGTCTCACCACCTTTGCATTGCGTTTTTATTTGTTTCTCCTGAAGCCCACCTTATCCCGATATTCGGGATGCGACTTTACGTACGAATCCTTATCGCCGCAGATGGTATAATCGCACCGGCAGCCGTTCACGCAGGTGTTCGTCCGTATAAGCTTTGCGTGCAGCAGTTCCATGGACGCAAAGTCCACATTACACAGGGCGGGCATAATATCCGTAAGACCGTGCCTTATGGCAAACTCCGCTGCCGGGCACGATGTAAATTCATAATAAATAGGCTTGTCGGTTTCATAAGGCGCAATCGACATCTCGTAATCGTGCCATTTGTCGCAGCCGCTTTTCGCTCGAACAAACGCCTTGTACATCAGCTTCCTCCAAAACGGCTTGTTGCAGTCCACAAATTTCAGCTTGCGGAAGGTCGGAAGAATCAGATTTTCCTCCATCTCTTCAATTTCACGGAACGAAGTAACTGCTTTGCAGACCACATAATAGCTCATGATGGCGA